>Ga0209102_1000021_pt1 | contig 111369 bp, 119 predicted proteins | sample ConPoolayeHmetaG_FD_185483 | JGI IMG/M metagenome (GOLD analysis project Ga0209102, IMG submission 185483) | Hot spring microbial mat communities from California, USA to study Microbial Dark Matter (Phase II) - Cone Pool mat layer H metaG... ... | reverse complement strand
CACGGATTGAATCTATCCAACCCTTGAGGATGACTTCTTGGTTGACTTTGGAGATCGTGTCTATTGCAAGGGTGCGCTCCATGAACTCAATTGTACATATTAGGCCAAAACTGCGCAACCAGAAAGAAGCAGACTATGACTTTTAGACCTTGTGTCTAGAAAAAAACTTTCTTATCTCCCTTCTTGCAGCTTCTGTGACAACAAAATCCAACCAATCTCGGTTTGGAGGACGGGGGGTTTTTGACTTGACTATTTCAACAACCTGGCCACTACGAAGTTTATATTTTAAAGGAACCACTTTTCCATTAACCTTTGCAGCTTTTATATAGTGTAAAAGTTTTGTGTGCACTGCGCAGGCAAAATCAACTGGGGTAGCATTGGAAGGCAAATCATAAACATCCCCTTTTGGAGAAAAAATAAAGTTTCTGTGATTCAATGCGTCAAACTTAACTGCTCTTAAAAATTCTTTACTATCAATAACCTCCTTTTGCCAAGAAAGAAGCTCTGTTACCCAGCGGAGTTTATCCTTATCTGCCTTAAACCCTCTCTCCACCTTCTCATCGCTTACTTTTTCACTTTTCCTTTCTGAATATGCCCAATGAGCCGCGACTCCATGTTCTGCCTGCTCATGCATTTCCTCGGTTCTTATTTGGACTTCCACTATCGTTCCGCCCGGTCCAAAAACCTTTGTGTGAATTGATTGATAACCGTTAGGTTTAGGTTGAGCAATGAAATCGGAAACACCAATATTGGGAACTGGTTTATAAAGCCCGTGAACAATCCCCAAAGCCAAATAGCAATGAGGAATATTTTTAGTAATTATTCTTAGGGCAACAATATCATAGATTTTTGTGAAATCTCCATTAATTTCCGGACGAGAAAGCTTTTTCCAAAGAGAATAAAGATGCTTTTTTCTGGAATGAACCTGTGCAGTAACTTTCTCTGAAGCAAGTCTGAGTAAAATTTTTCTTCTTATTGTTTTTATTATTTTGTCAGCGTTTTTGTAATAAGGCAAAGACTTCTGGACTAGATTTTTATACTCATCGGGAAATGCGTACTTAAAGGCCAAATCCTCCAAGGCAGACTTCACCTCGCCTATCCCCAACCTTTCAGCTATGGGAGCATAGATTTCAAGTGTTTCCTGAGCTTTAATTAACTGCCGCTTTTTAGATAATGCCCAAAGAGTCTGCATGTTATGAAGTCTATCTGCAAGTTTGATAAGTACCACCCGCAGATCTTTGCTCATAACCAAAAGCATTTTTCTTAGATTCTCAACAAAGATTTCTTCTTTGCTTCCTCTCAACTCTATGGTTCTAATTTTTGTGACTCCATCGACAAGAAGGGTCACATCTTCTCCAAAATTATTTCTTATATCCTCCAGAGTGGCCCCTCCGTCCTCGACGCTATCATGCAAAAGCCCAGCAACAATCGCAGTCTCATCAAGTCCCCATGAAGCAAGATATATTGCAACCTGTAAGGGGTGATAAACAAAATCTTCTCCACTTTTTCTTTTTTGTCCATGATGAGCAATTTTCGCAAATTCCCACGCCTTCTTAATTCTTTCTTCATCGAAATTTGAACTATAAGACCTACACTTAGCCAAAAGTTCTTCAAAGTGTTTTTGATACTTATCAGTCTCCATAATTAGGATATTTTAAAATCCTTGAGCCTTAACTGCAAATTTTGACTGCCATTCCACGAGTCTTGTTCAATAGAATATGCAATATCTATAGGTCTATCGGTAGATAACTCTGAATAACGCTCGCCCATACCAAAACCAATTGCGTCAAAATAAGTCTGATTTTTTTCTAAAGTAAGTTTTAAGTGAGAATTGTCTTTTCCAACAACCCTGGCTTCTTTGACACTAACTTTTCTGGTTAGAAAAATTGGGGTAGGATTACCAATTCCTGTGGGCTCAAACTTAACAAGCTTTTCGAAAAGCTTTTTTGTAATCAGCTCAAAACTAATCTCCAAATCAATTTTTAATTTTCTTACAAGAACGTCCTTATTAAGCATTTCTTTTGAAACCTGAGAAAATTTTTCCGCAAATTCGGGCAATCTTTCGGTTTTTACTGAAAAACCGGCTGCCATAGGATGTCCTCCTCCCTCCAAAAGAAAATTATCAAGCCGTCGAATAGCCTCAATAATATTAAATCCCGGAATTGAACGGGCTGAGGCCTTGGATACCTTTTTTCCTTTTGAAAAAACAATTGCCGGCCGCCAGAATTCTTCAACTAATTTTGAAGCAGCAAGCCCAATAACACCTTCATGATAAGATTCATGAGCAGCTATTATCACATGCTCAGACTCTGAAAGGGTAACAGTTTCCTTAAGATGTAAGTAAACTTTATCCAACACCTTTTGTCTTTCAAGATTCGCATTATTCAACAAGATTGCCAGAGGTATGGCATTTTCTTTCTTTTTGACACAGAGAAGTCTTAAAGACTCAAGGCCGTGCTCAAGTCTTCCAAGGGCATTAATCCTTGGACCAATTAAAAAATTAATCGCATAAACACCTATTGATTGGGGATTAATTTGGGCTTTCTCAAACAAAGATAAAAGTCCGACTCTTTTGGTCTTTCTTAGCGTCTCAATCCCGTGTTTAACAAAAGAGCGATTTGGACCTATAAGAGGAATTTGGTCGGTCACGCTACCAATAGCAGCAAGATCTAGTCCATTGTCAATTTTTAATCTCCGAGTTTGATTTTTTAATCCTTTTCTAACCTCCCTTGCGAAAATCCAGGCAAGGGCTGAACCGGAGATTTTTGTTGTTTGGATAATTGCGCAAGCTTCGGGATTTTTCCTCTCTGGAATGTGGTGGTCTGTAACTATCACATCAATACCCAATTTGTTTATATTTTTGACAGCGTCAAAAGCAGTAATCCCATTGTCAACAGTAATAACCAATTTAAGCTTTGAGTTTTGAACTTTAAGCTTCTCAACACTTTTGGTGTTGAGACCATATCCTTCCTCAAACCTACTTGGAATATATGGCAAAACATCAAAGCCAAGGTTATACAAACACTCCCACAAGATAGCTGTTGCACAAATACCATCCGCATCATAATCTCCATAGATAATTACATGCTCTTTATTTTCTTTAGCCTTTTTTAATCGCTTGATAGCCTTTTTAATTTCTTTTTTACTAATCCCCAGCTCCTCCAAAGATAAGTCTTTGGGATGGGGCGGATTTAAAAACTCCTCTTGTTTTTCTTTAGTATCAAGCCCCCGATTTTTAAGAATTATCTTTACTATATCGTCTGTTTTAAATTTTGTACTTGTTACTTCAAGCTTACTCAAAATCTCCCATTTTAAGTGCTTCATATCGTATAATTTAAACCAATGTTAGTTAACTTACCAGATGAGGTTGGAGAAATTTTACAAAAAGTTGAAAAGGCAGGCTTTAAGATTTACATTGTTGGAGGCGCTGTCCGAGATATTCTAATGGGGAAAATTGTTTATGATTGGGATTTCACAAGCAATGCTACTCCCCAAGATTTACTAAAAATTTTTCCCAATGCATTTTATGACAATAAATACGGCACAGTAGGAATCCCAGCCAAAAAAGAAGGTGAAAGGCCATATGAAATTACAACTTTTCGCAGAGAATACAGTTATTCAGATGCAAGAAGACCGGATAAAGTTCATTGGGGAAAATCTCTTGAAGAAGATTTAAAAAGACGCGATTTTACCATAAACGCGATGGCTTTAAAAAAAGAGGGTTTACGGATTAAAAAACAATCTCTTGGTCGGTTGGAAATAGAATTTCAGCTTATTGACCTTTACAACGGTCAAAAAGATTTACAGAAAAAACTTATTCGAGCTGTTGGCAACCCGCTTGAACGCTTTTCTGAAGACGCCCTAAGAATGATGCGAGCAGTGCGTATTGGAGCTGAGTTGGGTTTTAAAATAGAAGAAAAAACTCTCAATGCTATAAAACAAAATGTTAGTTTGATTAACAAAATCTCAAGGGAAAGAATCAGAGACGAACTTCTGAAAATCCTCAAGTCCCCTGCTCCCTATGAGGGTATGCTTCTTTTTAGAGAATCAGGACTTATGCAAGAAATCATACCTGAAATGGAAAAAACCTTTGGTGTTGACCAAAAATCTCCCGGCAGACACCATATTTATGATGTTGGCACTCATAGTCTTTTATCACTTAAAGCCTGTCCATCTACCGATCCAATTGTCAGGTTTGCAACACTTATCCATGACATTGGCAAACCTCAAACATACAAAAAACACAAAAATAAAGTTATAACCTTTTATAATCATGAAATTGTTTCAGCAAGAATAGCAAAGCAAATAGCCGACAGATTAAGATTTTCCAATAAACAAAAGGAAAAATTGGTTACCTTGGTGCGCTGGCATCAGTTCAGCGTGGATGAAAAACAAACCGACTCGGCAATTAGAAGATTTATAAGAAGAGTTGGGTTAGAAAACATAGAGGATATTCTGGCCCTGAGAATTGGCGATAGATTAGGAGGCGGAGCTTCAGAAACTTCTTGGAGACTAGAGGAATTCAAAAAGCGTTTGATTGAAGTGCAAAAACAGCCATTCACGGTTCATGACCTGAAGATAACCGGTCACGATGTTATGAGAGAGCTGGATATCAAACCCAGCCCCAGGGTGGGTGAAGTTTTACAAAAGCTTTTTGAGGAGGTATTAGAACAAAAACTTCCAAATGAAAAAGAAGCACTTCTAAAACGTTTACAAGAACTCAAAGAATTATCTTAACTCCAATTTGGTTTATCTTCCTAATTTAGAGAATACTATTAAATTTAGGAAACTAAGTCATCCTCATCCCCAATAATCATTACTCTTGATCCGGAAAGAATTCCTAAAAGAAATGGATCGCGGCGTTTCTTGCGAAACTCAAGCTCGTCTCTGCTCATCACGGTGTAGTTTATCTCTTTACCTCTTTTTGATTCTTCAGCTCTTATCAAACTTGCCAGTTCCGGCAAAATCACGTTACCAACAACCAGAATATCTACATCATCTTCCCTCTTGCGATCTTTAAACCTCGCAAATCGTCCTGAAAACATAACAAAACTGGGGTTACCTATTTTTGATCTATTCACAATAATTTCATTTCCCAGTCCTGTTGTTTTGGAAACTAAAGACAGTAAATCGCCAAACATTGGGTAATCTTTTCTCGTCCAGTAGTAAATTCTGTTTCCGCGGGACTCTTTTTTTAGAATTCCTGCTTTTTCAAGCCTTTCTAATTCCCTCCTTACTGCATTTATTTCTTCTCTTATTTCCCTTACAATTCCTCGAATATGGTACATTTCATTGGGGTTTGAAAAGAATAACTCCAAAATTTTAATTCTTACTTTTGAAGTAATAAAATCTTCTAAACTTGCCATTTTTATGGGGCAGGTAGGGCAGGAAGATAGTTTTAATTATAGACTATTTCGTTCCCTTCTGGTAGTGCCTCAATCCAGATACTCCCTCTAACAAAACTAATCTCTTTACCATTATCATCATAAAATCTTGTTCTTGAAGTTTGCGACGCCTTCTCCCAAGTACCCTCAATCACTTCACCGTTCTTGAAAAAGATTGCTTTTCCCCGACCGATCGTTTGGTAAAACATATGAAGCTCCTGATCAACCGGACCTTTTTCTTTTACAAAGATGACCACAACGTTTTTGGCTGAAAGTTGTGGTTTGTCAAATTCCCAATCCTTATGTTCCTTTCCACCATTAAAACGCAGGTAACTGTTGGAATTAGCATCATATTTCCATTCCACATTGTAATCTGGCTTATTACTCCAAAACTCAAAAGAAATTTTAGAGGCGGTGGGGGTAGTTGCGGCTTTTTCGTCTTCAAATCTCCAGGAAATGAAATCCTCATACCACATTCTCCCATCCGCAGTTTTGCCGTTAAAACCGCGCTCAATTCCAAGGTTAAACAAAAGATCAGATGATCCAACTGCTGAATGCTCCCATGCAGCCGGATTATCTCCTAAACGATATTGATCTCTTTTAATTGCAGGATAACTAACGTTAGCTCCTCCATCTAAAGCATTTCCCTTTGCATGGCGCCAGCCCATACTTATCAATTTTTCAAGGGCCATCACCTCTTTGGCAACTGTTCCCTTGGGTTTAACTCCCCCTGGGCAATTTCCACATATATTATTTGCACCTCCAAAATGAACAAACAATGGATACTCTCCATACTCAGCCGCCCAATCTATGAGATAGACTCTGGCGCTTCTAATGGGCGCCAAAGTCACATCCTCCTTAGCAGCTGCGCAGTAAAAAATGCCCAAGAAACGCGTTATCCCCCCCTCGGCCACCACTTCATAGACAATATCCGCCCGTGAAATACCCGATTGCGGCCGGGCATCAACATGATTCTCTATAACAACAGCCATTGGGGATCTTTTATCCCAAATCTCCCGTTCAATTTTAGTGTATTTAGCTCCATTAAGAGGACACTCTTCAGTTTTGGGAAGAGCTGCAATCCTTGCCCTCTCTGCTTCAAGCCCAGTCAATTCTTTTGGTGTTGCAGTTGTTTCACTGGCCAGAGAAGAAAAAACAAGCCAAGAAATTCCTGTGGCCATAAGATAAAGTCCAAAAAAACCAATTAGTGTTAAAAATTTTTTGGAATTTAATATTTTATTCATTTTGTTTTCTTAAATGCCTCGCCTATGGCTTTTTTCTCCTCTGCCGACAATTCAAGGGTACTTCTTCCTTTTTTTATTGGCTTTACATATAATCTGGTCCTTTGCCTTGCATGAAGGACTGTGACAACAAGTCCTGTATTATATCCATTCAAAAGGGCGATTGAAAAGCTCTGATCTCCACCCGTCTCTTCAAAGGGATTAAATCTTACCACCCCAACCTTTTGAACATGAGTTAATCCTTCTTCCTCTAATTTTGCCACCTCCTTAGTTAATTGCCCTATATCCTTTTTATTGTCCACCTCAAGTTTTAAAATCCTATCCAAGATTACCTTTAAATTTTCTCCCTTTGTATTTCGGACCAACCTTTTGTAATGGTAAATTAGCCAATAAAAAGCCAGACTTAAAAAAAGTAGCCACAAACCCCAGACTATTATAACAATAGATAGAATTACTTCCGAATTCACAGGCTACTTTTATCTCAACAGACTGTTGAGTAATGTTTTGACTCAAATATTTTGGCATTTACAAAATACTGTGTCAAGAAGACTGTAGACCTGACACATCATCAATAATCCTGTAAAATTCATAAAAAGGCAAGTCTAAACCTTGCTTTTTCAAAGATATCCCCCATATTAGGTTTATCCCACACAAATTCAGTAAACCAATATGAGAGATTGCTTTTCAAGGAGTAATTCCAGAATTATTTAGTCTTCCTTTATCTTTTCTCCACTCTGAGATAGCTTGTTAGAGGAATGTCAGCGATGTTTCTCATTTTCTCCAGAAGGAAATCCTGAAACAATTTGCAAGCTGTCAAGGGGTAATTTTGAGAAGAGATTTTTTCTAAAGGAAAAAGTAGTCAACATTCAAAAAGTCCTATATTCAGGCTCAAAAAGCTAAGTATCATCAAAAGACAAGTGCTCCCAAAGTACAAAAAAACCAATATTACGCACACGCCATGCCTAGATAAAGTGCTATACTATGCGCATCTAGAGCATCGAGAGGGGGTGAGGGTAAAACATGATGTATTGTGTAAAGTGCCGAGCAAAAAGAGAGGGTAAGGATAAAACTCCTTACACCATGGCAAATGGCAAAAAAGCCACCAAAGCTGTCTGTGAAGTCTGCGGCACAACAATGTTTAAGATTGGAGCCGCCTAAGCCCAACCTTAAAAAATCAATACAAGGAGCCTCTCTGAAAAGAGGTTTCCTTGTATTTAGGAAAAACTACAAACCCATCCCCCTAGAAGCTTTTGGAAAAAATCCTTATAAAACTTTAGTTTCAACTATTTTATCTTCGCGAACAAAGGATGAAGTAACTTTTGAAGCATCCCAGAGACTTTTCAGAGTTGCACCAAACATCAAAAAATTAGAAAAATTAACTCAATCAGAAATCAGAGATTTAATATATCCGGTGGGTTTTTATAAGACAAAAGCAAAATATTTAAAGCAAGTTTCAAAGTTAATTGTTTCAGAGTTTCACGGTAAAATACCGCTTACGCGGAAAGAACTTATGAGCTTACCTGGGGTGGGCAGAAAAACAGCCAATCTTGTACTTAACCGTGCTTTTGGTATTCCAGCAATAGCAGTTGATACACACGTTCACAAAATCAGCAATTTATTGGGTTGGGTAAAAACAAAAACTCCCGAACAAACGGAAAAAGAATTAACGAGGCTTCTTCCCCGGAAATACTGGAAAGACGTCAACCGCCTGATGGTTTCCATCGGCAGACAATATTCTTCAAGAAAAAAATTAGTCAAGTTTTTTAAAAAAGAGAAGTTACTAATACGCAGCAATTGCCACGCCGATTCCTGATTGAGCATAGACACACCCCCAAACATACTCTCCACCTGATAAAAGCTGTTTGTGCCCCAGAGTATTTTCCCAAAGAGAGACGGCTTCTTTGGCACTTTTGGCTCCGGCTACCAAAAACTCGCTGATTGTATATTTCTCAAAAATCCATTTTAGGTCGGGGCGTCTTTCTGGTAAATTACTAAAGCCTTCATGACCATCAAGTGTCCCAAGTAGCAAAAGTTCATTAAGTCTAATCGAGGCAATTGTACAAAGCTCATTTCTCGTTGAAAGAGGATTAACTCCAAGCTCTACTCTTCTTTTGTTTACCTCCTCCCAAAGTTCAGGTCCTCCCCAGCTGGGAGTGGTTAATTTTCTTGGGGCAGGAGTTATCTGCTTTGGAGTTGTTATCGTAGGCGTTGGCTGAAAAGAAGAGGCCTTTGGCTTTTCGCTAGAAAGTCTTTCTGAAATTTGCCTTACTGCCTCATTAAACCCATAACTTATACCAAATAAATAACCAAAATAAAAGCTTCCAATTATAAAAGATGGTAAAACAACGACCACTATAGCCGCTGCAAACACCCTGAAAACAAATTTTAGAGCTTTTAAAAACATTTATTCCTCCAAAATAATAGTAACCGGACCATCAAGCTGTAGTTTAATCTGCATATAATCTCCAAAAATACCAGTTTTTACTTTAACACTGCGCACACCAGAAAGGCGAGTTTTATCTTTTAATCTTTCTACAAAATAGTCATATAACTTTTTTGCTTTTTTAGAATCTTCAGCATTTATAAAAGATGGTCTATTTCCGGCAGATGTATCTGCATACAAAGTAAATTGCGATACCACCAAAAATGAGCCCTCTACATCTGCTACAGATAGATTCATTTTGCCCCTTTTGTCACTCATAATTCGAAGCTTAAATAATTTCTCAACCAGAATGTCAACCTCTTTTTGTGTGTCTCCCTTTTTAACTCCCAAAAGCACAAAAAGTCCTTTATCAATTCTCCCTACCACTTTGTCGGTTACCAACGATCTAACCAATGCACTTTTAACTCTCTGTACAACCAGTTTCATCACCTATATTTTAGCAAACAAAAATCCCGAGTTTGGCTCGGGATTTTTGCACCTTGGAGGCTAGTAAGCCAGGTTCTGTTTTTAGGTAATCATCTATCTAAGCCCTCAATCTTCAATGCTCGGCAAAGACACCTCAAACGCATTTGTCGGAGGTTGCAGCGAGTAGGATTGCCCGTTTCACCCCCGAGAAAGTTATTAACTCTCTTCGGGACTCGTCTCTGTTGCTCTCCAATCCTGTCAATTCAGGATCAGTCCCGATTTAATCGGGAACTAGCTGTTACCAGTCGGAGTTTGCACTCCGTCCTCTGTCTTTGTGCTGCCTGGACTTTCCTCCCCGGTTAAACCGGGGCGATTACCCTTCCTCCAAGGCAGGTTTATTATATTAAATTTTACGCGGAATTACAAGCTCTTTGGTAATAACCTGAAAAGTAATAACTGTCGGTATAGAAAGAATGATACCAGCTACCCCTGCTATCTTAAAACCAATCAAAAGTGATAAAAGCGTGACAATGGGACTTAGTCCAACAGATTTTTTCATGATATTGGGTACAAAAACATAGTTTTCTATCTGTTGAATAAGAAATGCCAAAGCGGTCACGGCAAGACCAGTTACCGGTGAAATTCCAAAACCAACTATCACGGATGGTATGGCACCTAAAAAAGGACCTATGTTTGGTATTATCTCCAAAAGTCCGTGAAGTAAAGCTAAAGGAACAGCAAAGGGTACTCCTAAAATGGTTAAACCAACATAATTTGCCAAACCCACCATAATCATCAAAATAAGCTGCCCCCTTGCCCAACTGCTAAGTCTGGTCTCTACCTCAGTTAATATCTTTTCAATTTTTTTTGACTTTGATTCCTCAAAAATTTCTCCAATTTTCTCATAAATTTTATCGCGGCTCAAAAGAAGATAAAATGCAAACATCAAAACCGCCAAAACATTCAAGGCATTGGAAAAAACTGACACACCTATTCTTAATACATGAGAGGGTAAAATTCCTAAAGCTGAGGTTATCTCTCTTGCTACACCCTCAGAAATAAATTCAGGTATATTAAGCTCATCAAGATATTTGGGTAAACTATTAGCAAAGTTGGTTGACTGTTCTATCAAAGCAGGTATAACCGAGGCTAAAGCAAAAATCAAAAGACCTATAAAAAAGATATAGACAATAGCAACTGCCAGCGCGCGTGGAATTTTATATCGCGCCATTTTAACTACAGTCGGATTAAAAATAAACACCAAAAGGGTCGCGACTAAAAGCTGTAAAATAATTTCCCTTATCAAAAAGGTAAACCACAAAACTCCGACAAGAAGCAATAAAAAGAAAATTGTTCGCCTTGATATCTCAATTGTGATTTTTTGATCTTTTGTCTTAATCATCTGGTAGTATGGTACCACTTTTTGACCTCATTTTCTACGTTTTCTCGCCAAGTCTTATCTGAAATATCAAACCACTTTATTCTTTTATCTCTTTTAAACCACTTAATTTGCCTTTTAGCATAGCTTTTTTCTTGAGCCAACCACTCCTTAATTATTTCCTTTTTATTTTTCTTGCCCCAAAAAAAGTCTTTCCAAATTTTATAACCAAGAGCACTCATTGATTGAGAATTCCAAGAAACACCACTTTTTATCAGCTCTTTTACTTCTTTCTCCATTTTTTCTCCTGCCCTTTTAAGAATTCTTTTTTGGATTATCTTATTAAGAAGCAATTTTCGGGTTGTGAGGCCTATAAAAAGAGTGTCGTATTTTGGTGGTTTAGTTAAAATTTTATAAAGTTGCCGATGTTCAAGCATCCACTGTGCCACTTCAATTGCTCGAATTAATCTTCTTGGATTTTTTCTATCTGATTGATTAAGACTTGCCGCTTTTAGGGGATCAAGGCTTGATAGAATTTCAAAAAGCTCTTCTTTATTCTTTTTTTCAAGCCTTAGTCTTAAACTTTTATTCTGCGGTATAAAAGCGGTTTCCAAACCATCAACCACCGCCTTGATATAAAGACCTGTTCCTCCAACAAGTATAGGAAGCTTTTTTTCTAAATAAATCCTTTTGATGATTTTGTTAAAAAATCTAAGGTAGTCACCAACACTAAATTGGTCCTTGGGGTCTACCATGTCATATCCCCAGACTTTTATTTCACCAAACTTATAAAATCCATATTTTATGTGTTTTAAAAATCCGCAACTTTGAAGTTTTTTACCGGGTGGTAAATCTTTGCCGGTTCCAATATCCATTTTCTTATAAACTTGTCTTGAATCCGCGGAAATTATCTCGCCGTTAAAAATTTTAGCCAAATGAAGCGCTAACTTTGTCTTTCCTGTGGCCGTCGGGCCACAAATAACAAGAAGCTTTCTCATATCAACTTGAGGCGCTTGTGTACTTTTTCAATGCAAAATTCCAAAGTCTTACTGAGACAAAAAAAGATATACTCCCAATCAAAAAAGCAACCAATATTCCCTTCAAACTTGCAAGGCCAATCAAGGCTTTTGCCGGAAGTGTAATCATAATAGCAATCGGGACAAGATAGGTAAGAATACCCCTTAGAGGTTCCCTATAAATATCAATCGGAAACCTCCCCAAATTCAGTAAGTCCCTGTAAATCATAACCGTGTGATCAACCTCAAGTGTTATTATTCCCAAAGATAAAACTGCGATATGGAAAGCTGTTGCTATCAAAAGTCCATTTAAAACAAGTGCAACAAAACTAACAATCAGAAGAAAGTTTGGGCTTATTTTTATTCCCAGAAAGCAAATTGCCGCAATTAAAGGAGGAATCATTAAAAGGTCAATAACATCTGCTCCACCAGCTAGCGAGCGGAATAGGGCATTGACCGGCTTTGTTAGAACCAAGTCAAAATTACCAGAAACGATAAGTGGACGGAATCTATAAACCTCCCGGTAAAGAAATTGAGATATTGTATCAACGAGATTGAAAGTCAAAAAGAAGAAGATTGTTTGTTCGGTATTGTAGCCAGCAAGGGTTTTGCTGCCACTGAGCAAAAAATACAAAAAACTTATGAAAAATCCAAAGCGCAAAATCTTGCCAAACAAAAATATTGCAAAAGCTTCCTTTTGAACAAGAAACATCAAAAACGAGTTTTTACTCATCAGCCACCAGATTTTAAGATAATATAAAATTCTTCTTGTGGTCATCTTCCTTCTGCTCGATAAACCTTTAACCCTCTAAACCAAATCGATTTCATCAAAATCCAAAGTACCAATGACCAAAGTAAAGAAATTATAATACCCCTTACGATCCTTAGACCTGCTATTTTCCCTAAGTAAATTTCAAGAGGAAAAAACAAAAGATAGGGAAAAGGAGTCAGGTACAAAGCTTCATGGAAGGCCTTGGGAAGAATATCAAGGAGAAAAAGAGCTCCGGATAAAAATTCCGAGATTATCACTATAACTATAAACTGAGCGCCCCAGGCAAGCTCCGGCGCCCAAAAAGGAATAAAGGAAGTAATAAAAAGGATTAAAAAAAACAAAAAAATTGCAATAGCTAAAGAGATAAAAAAAGCCAATAGGACCAAAAAATCTGTTTGCAAAAAGAAGGAAGGCTTAAGGATAATAAAAAGAATCCCAAACTCGATAACCGCAAATCCCAAATTTAGTAACTTACTTGAAAGATCTCTGGTTAACCAATAGTAAAAATAATTGACAGGTTTAAGAAGATAATTGGTTAGCGCCCCAGAAGAAATTTCACCGGAAACATCAACTGTCCGGCTGGAAAAGACAATAGCTTTTATAACTAGAATTCCCAAAACATAAGTTAATATTTTTGCCCTGTCATAGCCAAAAAGAACCCTGTTAGGAGCTGAAAAGATGCTATCCCATAGAAAAAAAATTAAAAAAATCTGAATCACATTTCTCACTCTCCACATGATGAAATTTAGTCTATAGACAAATTCCTGTTGCAAAGAAATCTTAAAAATAGTGAAATATCTTTTCATCTAACCCCCTTGAAAACTTTTCTGATAATCGTCTCAATTGGCTCTTCCTCAATTGTTAAATCTTCAACAGGAAAATTTTGCAATAATTCAGAAGCAGCCAGTGCTGCGCCCTCTCTTGGGACTGAAAGCGTAATTTGGGGTATTTTTATTTCTTTTACCTCCCCCACTTTTTGCAAGTTCTTGTAATCAATCTTTTTGGAAATATATACTCTAATGATTTTTTCTTTTGCAAAACTTTTGACCAGTTCCTGTAAATTCCCATCAAAAATTATTCCTCCTTCGTTAATGACAATAACCCTTTTGGTAAGATTGACAAGGTCATCCATGTTGTGTGAGGTTAAAAGGATGGTTGCCTTGTGACGTCTATTGTAATCAACGACAAAATCCCGTATAACCTGCTGAGCAACTAAATCCAACCCAATAGTTGGTTCATCCATAAAAACTATTTCAGGCTGATGCAAAAGGGAAGCAATAAGTTCAAGTCTCATTCTCTGGCCCAGCGAAAGCCTGCGAACAGGGATAGTAAGAAGTTTTCTTACATCCAAAAGTGTAACCAGCTCTTCTAAGCTTTCTTTATAAACTTTTTTGGGAATTTCATAAATTGCGCGGTTTAGCTCAAAAGTTTCACTGGCTGGCAAATCCCACCAGAGTTGATTTTTTTGTCCCATGACAAGAGAGATTTTTTTCAAGAAATCCGGTTTTCTATTCCAAGGAGTATACTCGGTAACCTGCACAAAGCCTGAGGTTGGAAACAAAATTCCAGATAAAATTTTAAGAGTTGTGGTCTTTCCTGCACCGTTTGGTCCAATAAAACCAACCAGCTCTCCTTGCGAGATTGTAAAAGAAATTCCTTTTAAGGCCTTTACGATTTTCTTTTTAGGAAATACAAATGAATGTATTACTCCCACAAGTCCAGATTTCTTTTCCGTAACCTCAAAATTTTTTACCAACCGCTCAACAACAATCACTCTTGACATTTCCTATGAAAGTATACATTAAAAATAAAGCTTTACCTTAGAACTTGCCTTTTGAGTTTTTTTCCTGCAGAGAATTTGGGGGTACGATGGGCTTTAATCGTAACAAATTTTTGGGTATTGGGGATTTTAACGGTTTTCCCTTTCATCGAAGTAACCCTAAAAGTTCCAAAGCCAGAAAGCACTACTCTTTCACCTTTTGATAGTATTCTACCAATTTCATTCAAAAAAACTTCAATCGCCTCGGCAGCCGCTCTTTTGGGAAGATGGGCCTTTCTAGCTACTAAATCGATAATCTGACGCTTGGTCATTCTGAAAACGAGAATACGTCAACTAAACTAAATTGTCAAGAAGCAAGGTCTATTTGGCGCTGGTTGTATCGCTGGCTCTAGTTTCTCTAATCACTGTCACGCGTATTTGTCCTGTGTATTCTGCATGCATTTCAAGATGCTCTGCAATCTTGTGTGCCAAAACCGTCAAATTATCATCGTCCACCTCGTCGGGATTGACTATCACGCGCACATCTCGCCCGGCCTGAAAAGCATATGCTTCGCTCACTCCAGGAAATCCGCGAGCTATTTCCTCAATTTTAGTCATCCTCTCGATATATTCTTCATGGGGTTCGTAACGAGCTCCGGGGCGGGCTCCTGATATTGCATCTGCTATCCAAACTATCACAGATTCAACTGAACTAAAAGGTTTATCTTCGTGATGCTCTGCTATGGTTGCTACAACTTCTTTGGAAAAACCATATCTTTTAGCAACCCCAACCCCAACTTCCACATGTGTTCCTTCCTCGCTAGAAACTACTTTGCCAATATCGTGCAAAAGACATCCCAACCTAACAGTTTCCACATTTGCTCCAATTTCTCTTGCGATTGCCACACCTATTTTCGTTTCCTCAATTGTATGTAAGGCAAGATTCTGGCCATATGAGGTCCTGTATTTAAAGCGGCCAATTAGTCTTAGAAGTTCTGGTGAAAAATTATAAACTCCACACTCCTCTGTAATTTTTTTACCTTCTTCTAAAAGTACCTCATCCATCCGAGCGCGTGTCTGGCGAACAACCTCTTCGATTCTAGTGGGTTGAATTCGAGCATCTTTAATAAGCTCCAATAGTGCAAGGCGGGCAATTTCGCGTCTTACAGAATCAAAAGAAGAAAGGCGTATCTCATTTGTTTCATCCAGTTCAATCTCAACTCCCGTCGCCTTTTCAAAAGCCCTAATATTTCTTCCTTCTTTTCCGATAATTCTTCCTTTGACTTCTTCAGAGGGAACACTGAGCGTTGAAACAGTGTATTCCGCAACGTAGGATGTGGCAGCTTGTTTCATTGCATCAGCCAGTATTTCGCGTGCTTTTTGAGATGCGTCTAAACGAACCCTCTCTTCGGCTGCCCTAATCCTTTTGGCAATCTCGGAGGTAAGCTCTTTTTGAACTTGGTCCAAAAGAAGTTTTTTAGCCTCTTGACGGGTCATTGAGGATGCTTTTTCTAAACTTTCAATAAGTTGGGTCTCGTACTTTAATAGCCCTTGCTGCTTTTTTTCTAAAGCCTGTCTTTGCTTCCTCAGGTCATCGATTAAAATTTTGATATCATCTTTGTCGCTCATTAAAGTAATTTAAATAACTCTTAATGGAGCAAGCGCCAAGTAGTTTATAACTCGGCAAGCAAAGAAGAATTTGCGTAAGGCCTTCTTCTAGACATAATTTGCTCCAATTCAATTCTACTTTTTTCACTCTTTATAGTCAACCACTCTTTTAATTGTTTCCCAATCAAAGCCCTGCCTTGATAAATAAGCTACCACCTTTTTTTTATCTTTATTTTTCATCTTGACTGCCAGCTTTCTGGCAATTTTCAGCTCATCAATATCCATCTTATCCAAAACTTTTTCAATTACTTCCTTTCTTATACCCTTAACTTGCAACTCATACGTTAGGAGTCGGGCAGATCTTGGTTTAAAAGCCATTCTTTGCTCCACCCACCACCTTGCAAACTTCTCATCATCCACTAAATCCAGCCGCTTTAGTCTATTAAAGAGATCTTTATGCAAACTCTCGTGTACTCTCTTTCGTTTTAACCACTGTTTTATCTCAAAAATCGATCGTGGTCTGAGGGTTGCGTACTTCAGAAGTTTTTCCAATGTTTTTTGAAACTCTGCTTTTTTTACAATCTCTTTAATCTCACTCTCACTATATTCAGTACCCTCAGCAATTTTCAGTGTCATCAGTGTTTCAAGATCAATTCCAAATCCATACCTTCCATCCAAATAAACATTTACACGCTTTCCACTCTTTTGTGGCTTAAGTGAAGTTACTATCGGCACTAAACTATTTTACTCTTCTTCCTTCTCTTCTCCAATCTCTTTAGGGAGTTTTTTGGCTAAAGCTACTTTTTCGCGGATTTTCTTCTCAACCTCATCCATTACCTTTGTATTTTCTCTAAAATACTGCTTTACAGCCTCCCTTCCCTGGCCTATAACCTGCCCGTCCAAGCTGTAAAACGCCCCGCTTTTCTTCAAAATTCCAAATTCAAGCGCAACATCCAAAACGCTTCCGGTTTTACTTATCCCCTCATCATTCATAATGTCAAATTCTGCCACTCTCAGGGGAGGTGCGACTTTGTTCTTAACCACCCGCACCCTGTGTCTACTTCCAATCACATTATCCCCATCCTTTAGAACTTCTATTCTTCTTATATCAAGCCTTACCGACGAATAAAACTTCAAAGCAAGTCCTCCGGGAGTGGTTTCGGGATTACCAAACATAATCCCGATTTTTTGACGAATCTGATTTGTAAAAATAAGAACCGTTTTGGATTTGCTTATGGCACCCGTGAGTTTACGAAGGGCCTGGCTCATAAGCCGCGCCTGAAGGCCGATAACCGCATCTCCCATCTCGCCTTCAAGTTCCGCGCGGGGGACAAGTGCAGCCACAGAATCAACAACGACAACGTCCAGCGCCCCCGAGCGAACCAAGGTTTCAGTTATCTCAAGAGCCTGTTCGCCGGTATCCGGCTGGCTTAATAATAAATCATCCAAATTCACCCCAATGGTTTCTGCCCGCTCGGGGTCCAGTGCATGCTCTGCATCCACAAAAGCACACTGCCCACCTTTCTTTTGTGCCTCGGCTATGACATGTAAGGCAAGGGTTGTTTTGCCAGACGCCTCTGGACCGTAAATTTCAACAATTCTTCCTCTGGGAAGGCCACCAACTCCAAGCGCCAAATCTAAGGCGATTGAACCGGTTGAAATTACTTCAACTTTCCTTTCTTCACTGGTTTTTTCTCCAAGTCTCATAATAGACCCCCTGCCATATTGTTTCTCAATCTGCTCCATAGCCATTTTGATTGCCTGAAGTTTGGATGAAGCATCTACCTGAGGAGAAATCTGATCAGCTGCTATATCCGCTTTTTTGCGTCTTGCCATTGCGCTTACTTTTTACCATAGTCCTATAAAAAAAACAACAATCACTACCTGATATAAAAATAAAAAAGGAATCTGAGAAACAGGCCGCTTTGCCAAAACGTTCTGTATCCGAAGTAGCAAGAGAGATTAAGAGATATTTAAAGAAGGCGCCAGTAAGGATTAGGTGAGCTTAGTCACGGATAGGTGCTAACAAGAAGGAAATACGCTAAAATAGGCAAAGTAGTTTCAGGGGTGATAAAATAAGCCTCAACGGGGTGTAGTTTACCGGCAGAATACGCGCATGGGGTGCGTGTGGACCCAGTTCGATTCTGGGCACCCCGACAAAGCGTTGTAGGCGTGGAATACGTCTGGTCCTGGTTCAACTCCATGCACCCCGACCAGATAATATTGCAAAAAATCCGTAAGGGTTGTAAATTGTAATGAAGGATAAAAAATATGAATAAAATTTTTAGGAAAATTATTTTTTTGGCCTCATTGATATTACTTTTTTTACCTATTTTTGTCACTACAGCTTCTTCCCAAGAGGAATTACTTTTTGGCCAAAATCATTTTTACAGTGTTATCTTTCGTGGTAATGGCGAAGCCATCACTTACGCAAGAATAGTCATCACAAATCCGAATGAAAAACCACTGACTGAGTTTTCTTTTGAAATACCCAAGATCTCTCCGACAGAAATAGTAATGTATCAGATAAAACTTCCACAAGAATGTGTGCGATATAATTACCATACTCCGGAAAACTCCTGCCTAGAATGGCGTGACCCAGATTATACTCAAGAGTATTACTACTCTAGCTATAGATACCGAGAAGGTAAAATTGAGTACCAAAAAATCCAGTACACCAAATCGGGAAATCTTTATAGCTTTACCTTACCTTCCGCTATTGAACCTCACAAATCTACCGCCATTCTCGTTGCCTACGCTGCCAAGGGATATGTAAAGGAAAGTTTTGGCCTTTTTAAATTTAATTTTGAAACAATAAAAGTTCCTTCAAGAATTGAGCGAGTTAGGGTGACTGTGGATGTGGATACAGATTTATTCCTCAAGGGCAAAAAAGCGCAAGTTGATTATGAAACACCTGCTACTGGGGAATTAAAATTGTCAGCTCCAAGCGGTCTCTCAAGCCGTGATTTAGACAGGGTTGTTGGAAAAATCGGCTTATCCGGTCCATTAGTAAAGGAGGCAAAAAATCTCGCGCCAAATGAAACACTTATAGTAAAAGGAGAATACGCAACAAATTGGTTCAGGTTATACTTAAGTTCAATACTTCTGACAATCTTGATAATTGCCGCTTTCTTTGTAGGTTTTTATCTTTTGATTAGATTATCAAATAGGCGCGGCAGGAAGAGTGGTCAATTCGAAGGGAGTATAAATCAAAATATACCCTCTCAAATACAAAAAGGTTCAAAGAATATATTTAACTTAACCAATTTAGCGGCAGGCTTGCTTTCGTCTTTGTCTGTTGTCGGACTGACATATCTAATAAGATTCCTACTTAAACTTAATTTACGTCAGTTGGTTGGTAATGACCCAGTTTTTATGACTATCGGTTTTATCACCATGGTTCTGTTTTACATTTTGCTTATTCTTGGCCCGGCAATAATCATTGCAATCAAACAGGGCTGGCAATCTTTGGTCTCAATTTTAATTATTGAATTTCTTTGGTTTGCAATTTTTATTGTCATCTATCTTGTGCTCTTTCAACCAGGATTGAGTTCCTCTAATACTTACCGGGGTGGAGGTATACTCCCTCTTTAATAGATTTTAAGGCATACTTACTTCAAATGGACATCCAACCTCTAGTCAGTGAGCAAATTGTTCAGGCACTGCGCCGGGGTGAAATGGCTATTTTTGCCACCGACACCATCTATGGGATTCACACCTCGGCCCTTCGTCCCGAAGCAGTTGAAAGACTCTACAACCTCAAAGGCCGCGACAAGACCAAACCCTTCATAATCCTTATCTCAAGCCTCAATGACCTCAAGGTCTTCAAAATAAATCTTGATGAAAAAACAAAAGAAACCCTCGCAAAACTTTGGCCGGCTAAAGTCAGTGTAATTTTACCCTGCACCGAACCAAAATTTGAATATCTTCACAGGGGTAAAAACTCAATTGCTTTCCGCCTTCCTAAAAAACCAGAACTAGTCCGCCTTTTACAAATGACCGGTCCGCTTGTCTCAACAAGTGCTAATCCCGAGGGTCAAAAACCCGCAACCAGTATTCAGGAAGCTTATAACTACTTTGGAGATGATATTGATATCTACATCGACGAAGGTCCAAAACCAGATATTTCCTCAACCCTCATCGAGCTCAAAAATGGCAAAATTAATATCCTCCGTCAAGGAGAAGAAAAAATTGAAAATATATGAAACCCAAGGGAGAAACACTAAAACAAGCTATAAATCCAGTACCACTAGAATAAACAGGCATCAAGGTCAAAGTTATCAAACTTTTAAAAATAAAAAGCGGTCTCACCTCTTGGGAGATTGTTTCTGGCGGCGGGCTTTCCCCCCTGTCCCAACCATTCTTCGCTGCCTCACTCTGGAATCGCGAGTTAAAAGTCCTGCCTTTTTAAGGATTAACCTAAATTTATCAGGTTTTGCAAGAGCCAAAGCTTTGGCAATTCCATGGGTAACAGCTTCCAGCTGCCCCTTCTTACCTCCTCCTCTGACTTTAACACTCACAAAGTATTTGCCCAAGCTCCCAGTAAGGTCAAAAGGTCTAGACCATAACATCCGAGCAGTACTTCCGGGAAAATACTTCTCAAAACTCATGTTATTAACCATACTTTCCCCTTGACCTTTATAAAGCCGTACACGAGCCGATGAGCTTTTACGTTTACCTACTGCGTAAATATATTTTTTGCTCTTTGCTTTTTTAACCATATTTTTTAGCTATTAACAAATTTATTTTTATAGGGATGGTTATTTTCCTCATAAACATATAATCTTCTCATTCTTCTATCTCTTAATCTATTATTAGGTAGCATTCTTTTGACCGCAAGCTCAACGACTTTCCTTGGGTTTTCGGTAAAGAGCTTTTGAAAAGAAATCTTTTTAAATCCACCCGGATAACCTGAGTGTCTATAATAAACTTTTTTTTCTTTTTTTTCACCGGTTACCCGCAGGTATTTCGCATTTATGACAACAACATAGTCTCCCATATCTGCCTGGGGGGCATAATCGACTTTGTGTTTACCCATCAGCATTTTTACTATCTCTGTTGCCATTCTTCCAAGCACCTTTTCCCTTGCATCAACCAGGTGCCAAGATCTTGTAATTTTTTTTGGTTGATAAGTTTTTTTCATTTTTTAACCTTTTTCTCTACCCATTCCAATCTGACCATCTTTGCCATATCTCCCTTTCTTGGGGAAAGGTTTACTAACTTTGTGAATCCAGATACTCTGGACTTTGCCAACTCCAAAAAATCTTCAAAAAGGCGCCTAGTAACATCCTTATCATTTCCCGTCCTTGCCATCACAAGTCTGCGGGAGTTTAGGGTATTCTTGGCTACCAAATTCATAAGTTTATCTATTTCTCTTTGTAAAAGCTTACCTTTGGCCTTTGTTGTTCGAATTTTTCCTGACAATACAAATGCTCTTACCAAAGACCTCATCAAAGCTTTCCTCGAATCAGTATCTCTGGAAAACTTCCGACCAAAAATTTTCTTACGCATAATCCACCTTTACTCCTTTTTCTGATAGCGCTACCTTGATGGTTTTTAAAGATTTCTCACCTAGGTTTCTGACCTTAAGGAGATCGCTCTTCTGGGCATTGGCAAGCTTCTCAACACTTTCAAAACCTGCCTTTATGAGCGCATTGGCAACACGAGTCGGTAAACCAATTTCCTCAACAGAAAGATTTCCTATTGGCCCGAGTACATTCTTTTCCTCCAAAATTACCTTGTTTTCAACCTTTTTCGGAGAAACAATTTGATTAAAATAAGAAACCAAAATTTTGGAAGCATCTCTCAACGCTTCTTGCGGAGCGATGGTTCCATCAGTCCAAATCTCCAAAAGTAGCCTATCGTAATTAGTAATTCTTCCAACACGAGTCTCTTCTACCTTATAATTTACTCTTTGGACAGGAGAAAAGAATGCATCTAAAGGAATTATTCCAATTTTTGTGTCTTCGTGCTCTTCTGCTGGGGAATAACCCACCCCGCGTTCCAATTGCATTTCAACATCAAGTTTTGCTCCCTTAGCCAGATTGGCCAAAATAATATCAGGGTTGGCAATTTTAACAGTAGCGGGCAGCTTAATATCTTTGGCCTTGACTTCTCCTGCGCCACTGACCGAAAGAGACAGGGTAATAGGTTCACTGCCTGAATAGTTAAAACGTACTTTCTTTAGATTTAGCAAGAACTCCACAACATCTTCTTTCATACCCTTGAGGGTAGAAAATTGATGTTTTACCTGATCTATCTTAACTTTTGTTATCGCCGCTCCAGGAAGACTTGACAAAAGTACTCTTCTTAGGGCGGTCCCCAAAGTCGCACCATAACCTGCAGCCAGCGGAGATATTGTAAATAAAGAATAATTCTCTCCTTTTTTCTCTTCGTTTATTTCAAAAAATAATTGTTCCATAAAGCTCACCTCCTTGTCTATTATCTCGAATAAAATTCGATAATATCATGATCTGAAATCGGTTCTTTAACATCATCCCTTGTTGGCAGTCGCAAAACTTTCCCAAAAACACCTTTTCTTTTCAACCAAGAGGGTACCACAGGATTTTTCTGCTCCAAAAGCTTTTTGACAGACGGAATCTCCATAGCTTTTGTAGAAAGAGTAATAGTATCTCCTACTTTTACTAAATAAGATGGAATATTTACAATTTTGCCATTAACTATGGTGTGCCTGTGAGAAACAAGCTGCCTTGCCTGTGGCCTCGTTTGAGCAAAACCAAGTCTAAAAACAACATTATCAAGTCTTGATTCAATCAAAGAAAAAAGAGCGTTTACTGTATTACCTTTTGTCTTAAGAGCTTTGCCAACATAGGATTTGAATTGTTTTTCTAAAATTCCATACATTCGTTTTACTTTTTGCTTTTCCCTTAATTGCCTACCATATTCAGAAACATGCGACGCCTGACCCTTGGGTCCATGAACTCCCGGGGGAACATTCAAACGTGTAAGCCGAGCACCTTTTCCAAAAAGGTCTACTCCTTCACGCCTTGATAGTCTGTCTTTTGGTCCTTTATACCTTGCCATTTTTTATACTCTTCTCCTTTTGCTTGGTCGCGGTCCGTCATAGGGCATCGGGGTTACATCTGCAATAAGAGAAATTTTTACCCCCGCGCTTTTGATAGCCCGCAAGGCAGCATCTCGGCCCGGCCCGGGACCTTTAATATAAACTTCAACCTCCTTTAATCCAAAATTTTCTTTCGCATTTTTAATCACTTGTTCAACAGCCGTGGTTGCTGCAAAGGGCGTGGCCTTTCTAGTTCCCTTAAACCCGGCCTTACCCGATGACCCCCAGACAAGAACACTGCCTTTCTCGTCTGTCACAGTGACAAGGGTATTATTGAAACTTGCAGAAACATATACTTTACCAAAATTGACTTCTTTTTTCTTTACTATCATTTTTGACTCTCCTTTGCCTTTGTATCTTGCTTCTTCAATTTTGCCAGAGCCTCTTTTCTATAAGCACCAACTGTCTTTCTTTTTCCTCGCTTTTGGCGGGCATTGTGTCTTGTCCTTTGCCCTCTCACAGGAAGACCACGAGAATGTCTTAATCCTCGATAACTTCCAATTACCTTCAACCTTTGAATATCAGCTTTCACTTTTCTTGCCAATTCTCCCTCTATAGGAAAATCCTCAAGTTTGTTTGCAATCTTGGCAATTTCATCTGGAGAAAGACTGGCCACTCTTTTTGTCTCATCAATTTCCAACTCCTTTAAGATATTTCTAGACAACGCCCATCCTATCCCTTTAAGACGAGTAAGGGCATAATTAACTCTCCATTGATCAGCTAATTCAACTCCCGCTATTCTTGCCATGTTAGTTTACCCCTGTCTTTGTTTGTGTTTGGGGTTTTTCTTGCAAATAACATAAACTACCCCTTTTCTTCTAACTATCTTACAATCCTTACAGACTTTTCTAACTGACGATTGCACTTTCATATCTTTAATATCTAAACACTATCCGTCCCCTCTGTTCATCATAGGGTGTCATTTCCACCTTGACCTTGTCACCTGGCAAAATCCTTATAAAATTTTTTCTCATTTTCCCTGACAAAGTTGCCAAAATCTCCCGCCCATCAGTGAGTTCGACTCGAAACATGGTATTTGGTAAATTCGCCAAAACCTTCCCTTCAACCAAAATATTTTTTTGCTTGTCTTTCATCGAGTTAATACATAAGGACCGCGCTTGGTTATCGCCACGGTCTCTTCAAAAAGCGCTGCTATTGTAGCATCTTTCGTGCGTATTGTCCAACCGTCTTTGTCAGTAACAACCTCACCACTACCTTTTGAATAAATTACCTCAATTGCCAAAACTAAGCCCTCTGTAAGACGGAGAGCCTCAACAGAACTTCCCGAAACAAAGCAGGGGATATAGGGCTCTTCGTGCAACTTTCTTCCCACTCCGTGACCAAACAAACTCTTAACCGGATTTAATCCAGCTTTTTTGAGAGTATCTTCTATTGATTTTGAAATCATCCCTACACTGTTTCCTATTCTTGCCTGAGCGATTGCATTCTTTAAAGCTTTTTTACCTCCTTCTAAAACTTCCTTTTTATCAGTATCCACCCCATCAACTAAAACACTTGTTGAAGTATCCGTATGAAAACCCTTGAAATAAAATCCAAGATCTAGACTGACTATATCTCCCTTACGAAACACTACATTTTTTCGGGGAATTCCATGCACTACTCCATCGTTAACATTAATACAAGTGCTCCAGAAATATCCCGGAACCATTTTAAAAGACGGTATCCCTTTGTATTCGGCGATTAACTTTGTAGCCAGTTTCTCGATAAAAAAAGCATTAACACCATCCTTAATTTCCTTTTCAAGTCTTCTGCGAATCTTACCAAGCTTTCTACCTCCTTCCCGCATTATTTCTATTTCTCGTGGAGTTTTAAGTTCCATTTTTAGCCTGCCTTTCTTTTAAAACCTTTATCAACTCTTCATTAATAACCTCGATGGGCTGCTCACCATTAACCTTTACTAATTTTCCCTCTCTCTCAAGAACTTCAAGAAGTGGAACTGTCTTTTGGGAATAGAGTTTTAGTCTCTTTACTATGGCCTTTCTTGTGTCATCTTCTCTTTGTACTAAATCACCCGGATTAACATCTGGCCCAGGAGGGTTTGTTATTAAATTATATATCTTACCAGTCCTTTTATCTTCTCTTCGTGCTGACAACCTCCGAATAGTCTCAGCCTGACTAATCTCTAGGAAAAAAGCTAAATCGATATCCTTGCCATGAGAGTGCAACCAATCTCTCAGAAGCTGATACTGTAGAATAGACCTAGGATACCCATCAAATACAACCTGGTCATAAGCCTTTCTACTTTCTAGATATTTTCTAACTAAGTTAAACATTTGATTATCACCCACGAGTTTTCCCTGTTTTAATTTTTTATTCAAGTTGACATCAGTTTTGGCCAAATCACGTAAAAGGTCACCGGCCTCAAGGTAAAAATAACCAAACTTCTCAACAAGTAATCTTGCTTGGGTTCCTTTTCCTGATCCTTGGGGACCAAGAATAATTATATTCATAATTATGAGATAAATCTGTCGTACTTTCGCATCACAAGCTGGGATTCTAGATCACGAGTCAGTTCTAAAACGACTGAAACAATAATTAAAATTCCAGTTCCTCCGATAACAAGGTTGGGTATGCCAATAATCGATTGGAAAATCGATGGTAAAATTGCAATAACTCCCAAAAATAAAGCACCAACAAAAGTAATTCGCGAAAGTACTTTTGACAGATATTCTTGAGTCTGGGTTCCGGGTCTTATCCCTTGGATAAAGCCACCATTTTTCTGCAAGTTCTCAGAGATTTTCTCGGGGTTAAAGACAACAGAAGTATAAAAGTAAGTAAAGCCAACCACCAACAAGAAATAAACTATATTATAGACTGGGCCTTGGGGGTTGAATACCTGAATTAATTTAGCAGCTATTACTATAATTTTCTCATTCGGAACATTAATCAAAAACTGGCCAATAAGTGAGGGCATTAAAACCAAAGAAACCGCAAAAATAATGGGAATTACCCCAGCCTGGTTAAGCCTTAAAGGCAAATAAGATTCGCCTCCAAACACCCTTTTCTGGCTACGTTTGGCGTAAGTAACTGGAATCTTACGTATCGCTTCATTGACAAAAACAATTAGACCAATAATCGCAACTGCCAAAATAGTAAAAATAACAATTTTTGTTGCATTAGCTGTCTTGACAACCTCTGTGGACTGGCCAAGTGTTACAGGGAGTCTGGCCACAATTCCAGCAAAGATTAAAAAGGAAACCCCATTTCCTATACCATATTCTGTAATAAGCTCTCCCAACCACACCGCCAACATGGTTCCTGCGGTCATGGTGACAACTAAAGCAAGTAGGGCTACGGGCGACAAGCTCCCTAAAACCCCCTGTCCTTTCAAAAGAACATACATACCAAATGCCTGAAGAGCTCCCAGGGGAACTGTCAAAAAACGCGTGTATTGATTTATTTTTTCCTGACCATACTCTCCTTCCTTGCTTAGCTCCTCCAAGGAAGGAATTACAAAAGTCAAAAGTTGCAGAATGATAGAAGCATTGATATATGGATTTAATCCCAGAGCCATTATGGAAAAGTTGGCCAACGTCCCACCGGAGAAAACGTCCAATAGGGATAAAAGTGGGCTAAACGAGAAAAGCTTTTCCAAAGAAGCTTTATCCACACCAGCTGCGGGAATGTGGGCAACTAAACGAAAGAGGATAAGAATCACGGCAGTAATAATCAACTTTCTCCTGATTGTCGGTGTAGCTACTACCTTCGTAAAAAATTGGGCAATCGAAGCAAACATAACTTTAGTTTACATCACGAACAATACGTCCCCCAGCCTTTTCTACAATTTTGGCTGCTTTGTGGGATATTGGCAGTTTCACTTCCAGTTTCTTATCTAGTTTCCCTCCTCCTAAAATCTTCACACCATATTTCTTTGCATCCTTCGCATCAACAATACCAGCTTTGATTAAAGTTTCCTTATCAACTAAGCTCCCCGATTTTAAAAGATTAAGAAGACCCAATTTCACTATTAAGGGTTTTGGTTTAGCATGAAATTTTCCTTTACCCCTTCTCATGGGCAATCTTTTAATGAGAGATTTTTTAACTTTTACGCCCTCAAAAAGAATTCCCATCTTCCCCCTTGCTTTTTGACCTTTAGTCCCCCGGCCTGTCGTGTGTCCTCCTTTGCCACTTCCAAAACCTCTACCCACCCTTTTTTTTCTTTTTTTCACTATCTTTACTAAATCAACCATACTTTATTTCTTTCGACTCCTTTCTATTATCTCCGAGAGTGTTTTAAGAGCTTCAAAAGTCGCATAAACATTAGAAATTTTATTCTTTGTGCCCAAAATTTTTCCAACAGCATCTTTTACTCCGGCTAATTCCAAAACAACCCTCATTGCTCCACCTGCAATAATACCACTCCCTTTTGGGGCTGGTTTGAGAATTATCTTGGCTGCACTGAATTTTTTCTTAACCGGATATGGGATTGTTGTTCCCGAAAGAGGAACATTAATCATTCTAGCTTTTGCATATGTTACTGCTTTTTGAATTGCACCACGTACGTCCTTTGCCTTAGAAATTCCAACCCCAACTTTACCTTTCTTGTTTCCCACAACAACCAAAGAGGAAAAGCGTATCTGGTTTCCTCCTTTTGTCTTTTTGGATACTCTTCTTACCTCGACAACTGCTTCCTGAAACTCTCTGTCAGTCTCTATATCCATATTAAAATTTAAGTCCTTTCTCTCGCGCTCCTTCTGCAAGCGCCTTAATTCTACCGTGGTATTTTCTTCCACCCCTATCAAAAACCACCTTTGAAATTTTTCTCTTAATCGCAAGTTGAGCCAAATACTGCCCAATGAGCCTTGCTTTTTCAATTTTCTTCATCTTTTTTTCTTTATCAAGACCTAAAGAGTGGTCAGAAACCGAAAGAAGAGTTTCTTTCTTTTCATCATCAATAATTTGAGCATAGATATATCTTGAGGACCTAAAAACACTTAATCTTGGTCTTTTGGAAGTACCAAAGATTTTGGCCCTCATTCTCTTCTTTCTTCTTAGACGTGCTTCTCTTTTGGACATTTTAGGCTCCTCCCTCCATCTTTGCAGCCGCCTTGCCCGGTTTCTTTCTGATAATTTCGTCTTTATAACGAATTCCTTTGCCTTTGTATGGCTCCGGTTTTCTTATTTGACGAATTTTAGCCGCCACTTGACTTACAACATCGCGATCAATCCCTTCAACTTTTATGATATTTTTTTCAACACTAAAGCTCACTTTTTCAGGAGCTTTAATGACAACAGGGTGAGAAAAGCCAACTGTAAGCACTAAATCCCTTCCCCTAACTTCCGCCCTATAACCAGCTCCAACAAGCTCAAGCTCCTTTTGCCAACCCTTACTTACCCCTGTGATCATATTTATCAAGTGTGAACGAATTGTTCCTCTTAACATCTTACTTTTTTTATCTTCGTTTTTTGCAATGATAACTAAACTACCTTCCTTCTTTTGAACTCCGATACCCTCAGGTAGATTCCTTATCAGAAAACCCTTTGGTCCAATAACTCTAACTGCCCTTCCCTCAAGCTCTACTTGAACCTGATTGGGCAATTCAACTGGTAATTTTCCAAACCTTGCCATAAATTAAATCACCACACCTTAGCGATAATCTCACCACCCAGACGCTTTTTAATGGCATCCTGAGCTGACATTAAGCCTTTTGGTGTACTTATAATAAGAGTTGATATCCCCTTTCTTTTGATTTCAATTATCTCGTCAACATTCATATAAATCCTAAGACCAGGCCTCGAAACAAGTTTAATATCCATAAGTACGGGTTTTTTATGTTTATAAACCAGTCTTAGAGAAAAAGTATCATCTTTTTGTGAAATTTTACTGACATAACCCTCCTTTTCCAAGACTTTAGCAACCTCAAGTAAAAGCTTATTCCTTGGAAAAGTCACATCGTGTCTTCTTGCCATTGCGGCATTTTTAATGCGTATTAAGAAATCTCCGACGGGATAATTAGTCATGTCACCAACTTGCCTTTCTAACCCCTGGCACTTCGCCTTTGTGGGCTTTTTCTCGAAAACAGATTCTACAAAGACCAAATTTTCTCATATAACCCCTCGGCCTTCCACAAAGCTTGCATCTACTTCTATAACGGGTTTTGTATTTCAATTTTTTGCTTTCTCTAATTATTTTTGCTTTTCTTGCCATAAATTTTTAACCTTTCTCAAATGGCATTCCCAAAAGTTCCAATAGTCTTTTGGCTTTCTTGGGATCATTGGCACTTGTAACAATTGTTACTTCCAAGCCCCTGGGTTTGTCGACTTTAGCTAGGTCAATTTCCGGGAAAACTGTATATTCAGGGAAGCCAAGGCTAAAATTTCCCCTTGTGTCAAAACTTTTTGGAGAAACTCCACGAAAATCTCTGAGCCTCGGTAAAACTATGCTCACAAGTTTTTGGAAAAAGTCATACATTCTATCTTTCCTCAAGGTAACTCTTAGCCCAACTGGCATACCAGCTCGTATCCCAAAGCTTGCTACTGAAACACGCGCCTTTGTTATTTGAGGAGTTTGGCCCGTAATTGCCGCAAGATCTGCAGATAATTTTTGTAATTGTCCTTTATCTTTCAGGTCATCCTGTGTGCCCATATTCACAACAATCTTGGTAAGTCGGGGTACTGCCAAAGGATTTTTTATACCCAATTCCTGGGCTAGTAATTTTCTGACTTTATCTTGATAGAATTTTTTAAGCTGAGACATGGTTATTAGTCAATCCTTTTTTTACATTTTCTACATATACGAACTTTCCTTTGCCTGCCACTTTTGTCCTTATGAATACCAAAACCAACACGCGCGACTTTCTTACACTTAGGACAAATAAGAGAAACTTTTGAAAAGGCAATGGGTCGCGGGATCTCATAAATTCCTCCTTTTTTATCAACCGCAGCCGTTTTTTTGACGTGCTTTTTATAAATATTTATGCCCGGAATAAGAACAGTATCTGTCTTAGGAAAAATTTTTTCTATTTTTCCGGTTCGACCTTTATCCTTTCCTTGTATAATTTTTACTAAATCTCCTACTTTTAATTTTTTCATACTACCTCCCTTGCCAACGACGCAATTTTAGTAAATCCTTTTTCGCGCACTTCTCGGGCAATTGGCCCTAAAATTCTAGTTCCCCTTGGAAGACCTTGTTTATCTATAACAACTCCTGCATTGTCGTCAAAACGAACATAGGTTCCATCTTTTCTGCGAACTTCTTTTTTTGTTCTGACAATTATGACAAGTACTTTTTCTTTATCCTTGACAGCCCCAACCGGATCTGCTCCCCTTACAACACATCTAACCACATCCCCCAAGCTTGCAATTTTCCCCACTCTTGCAGGTACTCCTATCACCAGGAGTTTCTTTGCTCCTGAATTATCTGCCGGAGTTAAAATGGTTTTCAGTTGTATCATTTCTTATTATGAATTTTGGTAATTCTCCATTTTTTCAATTTGCTATAGGGCTTTGAGGCTGTAAAAGAAACAATATCTCCTACCCTTACACCTAATTCGTCATGAACATGATAATTCTTAACCCTCCTTAGGCGTTTCTTATAAATCGGGTGGGTTACAAATCTCTCCACAGCAACCTTGGCCGTTTTTGGCATTTTTAACGATACCACTCTGCCTGTAAAAATTTTCATAGCTACTCCTCAATCTTTTTTTCCTTTTCGTGAATTATAGTCAAAAGCTGAGCGATGTCACGCCTTAAATTTTTGACTTGCTTCAGGTTAACCTCTTTACCAAGAGCAATTCTTGCTCCAGCCTCAAGCCTCCTTTTTTGTAATTCTTCAAGGCGCTTTTTTGCCTTATCAATTGATTCTTCTCGAATTTTTATGAGATCTTTTTTCTTCATAATATTAATCTTCTTCTCTGCCTACCACTTTTGTTTGAAATGGTAATTTTGAAGCTGCACGTTCAAAGGCATTTTTAACCATCTCGTATCCTACACCACCAACTTCAAAAAGTACTTTTCCGGGAGTGACCACTGCCACATAACGATCAATATCACCCTTACCTCCGCCCATGCGTTTACCGGCGGGTCGAGCAGTCACCGGCTTATCCGGAAATACCCTAATCCAAATTCTCCCCTTTCTTTTCATTGCTCCTGTGATTGCACGTCGTGCGGCTTCAATTTGCACAGCCGAAAGCCAACCTCTCCCCATAGCCTTTAAGCCATATTCTCCAAAAGCAACAGTTGAGCCACGAACCGAGACACCCTTCATCCTTCCCCTAAAACTTTTACGATATTTTCTTTTCTTTGGTTGTAACATTGTTTTTACTTCTCCGTCTTTTTGTAAATCCAGACTTTAACTCCAACGTACCCCTTTTTCAAAAGGGCTGGAACCTGGGAGTAGTCAATATTTTCCCTAAGTGTTTGAGTAGGAACTGAGCCCATTTGAAATTTCTCACTTCTTGCTATATCTGCTCCTCCGATTCTACCAGACAAGGTTATTTTTATTCCTTTTGCTCCGGACTGCATAACTCTCTCCATAGCTTTTGTAACAACACGTCTATGGGGAATTCTGCGCTCAAGCTCTGAGGCAATTCTGGTTGCCACAAGATGAGCCGAAGTTTCCGCATCCTTAATTTCCTGAACTGGCAAATCAATTTTTATATCTTTTGGTCTATAACCTCTGTGTTCGGTAATTATATCCAAAACATACTTCTTAAGGTCCTCAATACCTGTACCGCCTCTGCCAATAACAACACCGGGCCTTGAAACCGTAATTGTAATAACCATACTTTTTGGAAGTCGTTCTATTTCAACATCCGTAATTCCAGCCAATTTAAGGCGCTCCATTAAAGCTTTACGAATTTTTATGTCTTCTATTAGAAAGTCTCGATAATTTTTATCGTCTGCAAACCAACGCGACTTCCAGGGAACAAATGTTCCCACCCTAAAACCTGTTGGATTAACTTTCTGTCCCACTTCTTTCTCCTTTCTTAATTTGCTTAGAATTTAGTGCTTCGGATTTAGAACTTATGGTAGTCAGCACCACCCTGATGTGGCTCATCGGTCTGACGCGAGGTTTGGCCACTCCCCTTGCTCCTGCTTTCCAGCGTTTGAGTCTTGGTCCCTCGTTTACCTGAATTTCTTTAAAAATTAAATCGCTCTCTAAAAGACCCTTTTGTTTCGCATTCGCAATTGCCGATTTGATAACCTTTACCAAAAACTGTGACCCTTTCTTCCCTAAAAAGGGAAGTGTCTCTAGGGCACGCTCGGGGGTCAACTTTCTGGCAATATCAGCAACAACCCGTAACTTTTTGGGCGACATTCTTACATATTTTTGTATAGCGATTACTTCTGCCATCTTTAAGTTTTTTCAATTATTCTCTTGACCACTTGTCCGTGCCCCCTGAAGGTCCTTGTTGGGGCAAATTCCCCTAACCTGTGACCTACCATATCTTCGGTAATATAAACATCCACAAATATCCTGCCGTTGTGAACCTGAAAATACTTTCCCACAAACTCGGGCGGTATTTGGCTACTCCTGGACCAAGTTTTGATGGGGTTGGTTTTATCTCCCATGCCAGCGCGAACCTTTTTAATAAGGCGTTCATCTACATATGGTCCTTTTTTTGAGCTTCTTGCCATTAACTTCTCCTTTTTATGATTAATGAGTCTGAATATTTACCTCTCTTTCTGGTTTTTCCAACCGCCTTTTTACCATACGGGGTTTTTGGGTATTTCATTCCCACAGGGCTTCTTCCCTCTCCGCCGCCATGGGGATGAGAGGCAGGGTGCTGTGCTTTCCCGCGAACAGTGGGGCGAATACCCATTCTTCGTTTAGCTCCAGCCTTTGCAATTCTTCTTGTCCGCGCATCCGCATTACCAACCTGACCAATAGTTGCGTAGCAATCATTTTTAAATCTTCTAATTTCTCCTGAAGGCAACTTAACTAAAACAAAATCCTCCTCTTTTCCTTGGATGACTGCCACACTCCCAGCTCCTCGAACTATTTGTCCACCTTTACCTGGCTTTATTTCAATATTGTGAACCTGGCTGCCAATTGGGATATTCTTAATTGGAAGAGCATTGCCGGTTTGGATTGGTACTGTCTCCCCTGCCACCACTTTGTCGCCTGTCTTAAGCCCTAGTGGAGCCAAAATATACCTTCTTTCCCCATCTTCATAAAGAAGAAGGGCAATGCGTACGTTTCTATTTGGATCGTATTCAATTGCCTCAACTTTTGCCCAAATATCCCTTTTATCCCGTTTAAAGTCAATTTCTCTAAGATAGCGTTTCTGTCTCCCTCCTTGGTGACGTACAACAATTTTTCCCCGCGACCTTCCAGATTTTTTTGGTAAAATGCTTATCAGACTTTTCATAACTTATTTTTCCTTAACATCAAACAAGTCTATTTTTTCTTTATCTTTTAAGATTACAATTGCTTTCTTCTTGGGCATTAGACGTTGTTTTTCTCCTTTAAAGTTCCTTTTATCTTCTCCTGCCTTTTTAAGGGTAGCCACATGTACTACATGTACTCCAAAAGCTTTATTTACAATCTTTTTAATCTGATTCTTGGTAAGATTGCGAGGTACCAAAAAGGAATATCTGCCCTCTTTTGCGATTGCCAAACTTTTTTCGGTTAGAATTGGTAAAATCTTTATCATTTTTTACTTGCAAAAATTTTTTTATCCAGAATTAATATTCCTCCAAAAAATACATCGAAGGCATTCATGTCTTTAAATTCCTTGACTTTTGTATTGGCAAGGTTTCTTAAAAAAGTGAATACTTTTTTGTTTTCTTCTGAGAGACAAAAGGTTGTTTTGGGCTGTTTTTGAGGAAACAATTTTTCAAGAAATTTTTTTGCTTCTTTGGTCTTTTTGATTTTTTCAAAGCCGTCAACTACGATTATCTCTCCTTTTTTTGCTTTATAAGAAAGGGCGCTATTTAAGGCTTTCTTAGCCATATTTTTAGGCAGAGAAAGCTTCCTTTTTAGCCCCTTGGGGCCGTGTGCAACTCCTCCACCTACAAAAATTGGTGCACTTTTTGCTCCATGGCGAGCTCTTCCGGTTCCTTTTTGTCTATACCACTTAGCTTTTGTACGATTTACTTCCCCCCGAGTTTTTACCTTAGATAGCCCAGGATGAGCCCTATCGCGGTAAACATGAATTGCCTGAGAAAGAAGAGTCTTATTTACCGGCTCATCAAAAATCTTAGGAAGAGTAATTTGCGTTAACCTTGTTCCTTTTATTGAGTAAACGTTAGTTTTAATCATATCTTTTTAATAATTAAAAGTCCTCCGGGAATTCCCGGTACAGGCCCAGAAACGGTAATCTCGTTAGTCTCAGGCTGAATATCCACAATCTTTAGATTCTTGACAGTAACCGTATCTTGGCCCATTCTCCCTGCCATCTTTTTACCCTTGTGAACCCTTCCCGGGTCAGTTCCTTGACCAATCGAGCCCGGAGCTCGTTGTCGGTCTGATTGGCCGTGGGTTTTGGGTCCTCCTGCAAAGTGCCAACGTTTAACAACGCCGGCAAAACCTTTTCCCTTGGAAACACCTGTTATAGCAACTTTGTCTCCTGCAGAAAAAATATCGGAGACCCTTATCTGGTCTCCTACTTTAAACTTTGGTTCGTTGTCTGTCCTTATTTCTCTTAAAAATCGTGGAAAAAAACTTTGAATTTTGAATTTTGAATTTTGAATTTTCTTGAGATGCCCTTGTAATGGCTTTGTAGTGTGTTTAATTTTTCTTTCTCCAAAACCAAGCTGGACAGCCCAGTAACCATCTTTATCTTTGGTTTTGACTTGGGTAACAATACACGGACCCGCCTTAATTTTGGTCACGGGGATTCTTGACCCTTGGCTATCAAAAACCTGGGTCATTCTTCCTTTTGCTCCTAAAATTGCATTTAACATTTTTTTCACTAAAAAAGGCGCCAGAAAGCGCCTTTGTTATTGGGCTATTCTGGTATTCCCTAGAGGTTAGTTAATACAATCACCTCCACGATAGAAGAAATTATAACAAATGAAGCTAACCTGCGCAACCACCATGTGTTTTAAAGCTTTGAAAAATCAGCATCTTGATCCAAAACTTAATTCTCTTAAACCAAGGATTCACCTGAAACTGCAAACCACACTCCACCCGCTTAAAAAACTTGTCTTCAAGCTATTATCACTCATACTACCCCCTAAGGTTGAGCGTGCCTCTCAAATTCTAAACAATCATCTCCACCCCTGCTACCAGCTCACTACTGGGTGCCCCCTGCCAAGAAATTCCCAAAGGACAGATTAAAGATGTTAACACCAAAGAGTGTTCCCAGTAAGCTTGCAATAGCCCAAGCTGCAAAGACAATAACAAGACCAATGAGGGCTCCTGTTACTTGGGATCTGGCAGATTCTGCTCCTGCTTTGTCTCCACCTGAGAGCATCCATCTTATTCCTCCAACTATCAACATGAAGAAAAAGATGATTGCTGCAACAATCAAAACCAAGGTAATAAGTGTTGAGATTATGCTTGGAATGGAGACACTCTGTAAAGTTGTGAAATTTCCTCCTGGGGCAAGATTAAGAACATTATGTTGTTGTGCAAATACTGTTGAAAGTAAAGTCATCATGTATTCTCACCCCCCTTCATCTCAAAGATTAATTTTAATCTCTATATTATTAAATTATTAAAAAGGATTTGTCAAAAGGCATTTGTAATTATATACTATCGTGAAAAGGCTTATATCTAATGGAAAAGGAAATAAAGATAGCCAGATCAAACTTGGCAGATATAGCTCCCTCAACGGCATGGCTTTTACTTATGCCAACCGAAGCATATATCCGTATAGCAAGAAGGGCAGGTTGGCATGGCATTGAATATCATCCACTAGGTAGACTTTCTCCTTTTCGAAGACTAAGGGTCGGTCTTATTATCACAAAAGAAGGAATTATTACAACGCATCAGTCTTTTAGAACTGAGGAGTCTTTAGGCTTCCTCATCCATCAGAGAAAGCGCTTTTTAATCCTCAAGTAGAATATCAAAGGCTAACCGCAATTAACCCTCAAGAATTTCGAAGTTCTCTAGGAGCAAGGATTTTGAAAATCGTAACAAAGACGCTCCTTTTGTCATTGTCTCAGAAATACCCGCTGATGTAATAGCTACCCACCTTGGTAAAAAAGTGCTGCGACCAGATGATTTGATAGAGGAAGCAAGAAAACTAGGAGAAAATATTAAAAGTTTAATTGCTTGATACTATAAGAGCTAGAAATTCTTTGTTTTTGGCTCTCGTACCCACAAGAGGCGACTCAACTATGCCCAAAACTCTGCCACCAACTGCTTTTATGTCTTCTTTTATTTTTTCCAAAACCTCCTCAAGTTTCTCCTCCATAAGTTTCCCTTTGCGAATATACCCTCGTGGAGCCTCATAGTGGGGCTTAATAAGAGCTATTATCTTGCCATTGTGGGCTAAATTAGCAAAGGCACGGGGCAAAACATAAAAAAGTTTTGTCCAGCCAACATCAATAGTAATAAGATCCATTTTCTCGGCAATCTCAACGTGCATCGCGTTTGTCCTTTCCAAAACAATAACTCGATTATCATGTCGAAGTTTCCAGTCAAGCTGACCGTGGGCAACTTCAACCGCGTAAACGCGCCTTGCACCATTTTGAAGTAGACAATCCACAAATCCCCCTGTCGCACTGCCAAAATCAGCTACAATTTTATCCTGAACTGAAATTCCAAAATGCCTTAAGGCAAATTCGAGTTTTTCCCCGGCCCGTGAGACAAATTTAGTCATTGTGATAATCTAAAGGCGGAAATATCTAAAATTAATAATAACTCTACTCATAAAAAGCACTTCTTACTAGGTATATTATATGGAAAAAAATCAGAATATGGAAACATCTCAAAAAAGCCAAATCAAAAAAACTTATAAAGAAAAAGGATTGGAAGTTTTGAAACTTAAACTTTAATCAAATAAACCATCTTGTTGAATTTGCAAGAAGCAAGCTTAAAGACTAAACAATTTATCCGTATTTTGGCAATTTAGCAATATAAAACTGTTATTACAGTTTACATCTTTATTTCAATTGAAACTCCTGCAGGAAGATCAAGATTTGAAAGACTATCAATTGTCCTATCAGATGGGTCCAAAATATCAATTAATCTTTTGTGCACTAAAATCTCAAAATGCTCTTGAGCATCCTTGTCTATAAAAGGGGATTTAAGTGTGGGAATAACTGTTCTTTTTGTGGGGAGAGGTATGGGGCCAACCACTTTCGCGCCGGTTGCCAAAGCTGTATCCAATATCTTTGCTGCCGCCTCGTCTATAACGCGGTGGTCATAGCTTTTGAGCTTGACTCGAAGTCTTCCTGCCGGCATTTTTCTTTAAGGTGCAAGTTTTATTTTAATATCTTGGTGACTACTCCAGCACCAACTGTAAGTCTTGACTCTCTTACTGCAAATTTCATCCCCTCTTCAATAGCAACTGGTTGGATAAGCTTAATGGTCATCTTTGCATTGTCTCCGGGCATAACCATTTCAATTCCCGAAGGCAAAACCACTTCTCCTGTCACATCAGCCGTTTGAATAAAGAATTGGGGTTTATACCCTGTGAAGAAGGGGGTATGTCTTCCTCCCTCTTCTTTTGAGTGAATGTATACTTCCGCCTCAAACTCCGTATGAGGAGTTATCGTACCCGGTTTTGCCACAACCTGACCTCTTTCAACTTCATCTTTTTCAACTCCCCGAAGAAGTAGTCCAACATTATCTCCCGCCTGGGTCTCATCAAGTGTTTTTCTAAACATCTCAAGCCCTGTAACCACAGTCTTTTTTGTCTCCCTAAGACCAACAACTTCAACCTCCTCATTGATTTTAAGTTTACCTCTCTCAACTCTTCCTGTAACAACAGTCCCACGGCCTTTTATGGAGAAAACATCTTCAATGGGCATTAAGAAAGGTTTATCTACTTCACGGACCGGCTCGGGAATATACTCATCAACAGCCTTCATAAGCTCAAGTATTTGCTTTTCGGCCTCAGCATCTCCCTCCATAGCCTTAAGTGCACTGCCTCGGATAACAGGAACTTTATCGCCGGGAAACCCGTATTTTGTCAAAAGTTCTCGAATCTCCTCTTCAACCAGATCAACAAGTTCAGGGTCGTCAACTACATCAATTTTATTAAGAAAAACAACAATCGCTGGAACATTAACCTGACGTGCCAGAATCACGTGCTCTGTAGTTTGAGGCATTTTTCCATCAGGCGCGCTAACTACCAGAATTGCTCCATCCATTTGAGCAGCGCCTGTTATCATATTTTTGATGTAATCAATGTGTCCTGGGGCGTCAATGTGAGCATAGTGGCGCTTATCCGTCTCGTACTCAACATGGGTAATGTTAATAGTTACTCCTCTTTCTTTCTCTTCTGGAGCATTGTCAATTTCGTCAAAGCGGTAAGCTCGGGTTTTATTTCCCGGCTGTTTTGAAAGAACATGGGTGATTGCCGCGGTTAGGGTTGTTTTACCGTGATCCACATGTCCAATCGTACCAACGTTGACGTGCGGCTTGGTCCTTTCAAATTTTTGTTTAGCTTCACCTGCCATTTTTTTATTTTATACTAAATCTTTCTTACAAATCAAATCGGGCTAGTTTAGCCCGATAGTAAGGGTATTATATTTGAGCCTATTTTCCCCTGTCAAGGGGCAATTACAGTAGCCAGCATCCTTTAATTCTTAGAAGGTGGAATTGGCTCATCATCTGGATCTTGCTCTCTACTCGTCCCACCAATTAAAACTTGCCCAATAGTAAGTCTTTGCCGCGCGATCTATGGCGCTAATCGGGATTACTCTCCCACACGCTATTTAAATCAGCGTCTACAGCTAATTCAATATCTATTGGACTAGGAATATTAGCTTTTCCCGCCAACCTACTATCTCTTTCCATATTTTATTTATTGCCTATAATACAAGTAATCTGCTGTCAGTTTCAAGCCGCCTAGAGATAATAAGGCAAAAGGCGCCTTTAATCTGAAGAATTTACTATTGACTTAATTTTTGTATTTTGTAATAACTTTGGTAGCAATGAAGAAGGTAGTTAATTTTAAAATTTCCCTTTCAAAAACTCTGGCTAAAATTGTTGAAAAAAACCTTAAAAATGGAAATTTTGCAACAGAAAGTGAGTTTTTTACCTACATCTTTCGCTACTTTCTAGAAAACAAAGTCAAAGAAGAAGTAAAAGAAAGTAGGCAAGAGTTTTCAAGTGGTAAGGGAATATTACTTAATTCCCTCAAGGAACTGAATGATTAAATCGATGAAAATTTATTATTCCCCAAAATTTGCCAAGGAGTATAGAAAACTACCTTTAAAAATAAAGCTTTTGGCTGAGAAAAAAGAAGAAATTTTCAGAAATTATCCTTTTGATTTAAGACTAAAAACAGTCAAGATATCCGAAAAGTACAGAAAATTGTGGGCATTTTCAATCGGTCATGGATATAAAATTGTTCTTGAATTTACAAAGATAGATACTGCCAGATTCCACACGGTTGGGATATATGAGTTTTAAAATCCATACTTTGAAGTCTAATTTGTAGATTTGCCGCCCTTGGAAATAATGTTTTGGGCAATATTGGCCGGGACTTCTTCATAATGACTTGGTTCCATGTAAAAACTGGCTCGGCCTTTGGAAATTGAACGAAGATTTGTGGCATAGCCGCGAAGCTCAGCTAGAGGACCAAAAGCATAAATTATGGTAACATTGCCTCTCATCTCAGTTCCCCTTATCTGACATCTCCGACTAGATAAATCTCCAATAATATCACCCATATACTCCTCGGGGGTAGAGACCTCAAGCTTCATAATGGGCTCCAAAAGTATAAGTCCAGCCTGACGTACTGCTTCCTCAACAGCAATTGAACCGGCAATTTTAAAAGCGATTTCAGAGGAGTCTACCTCATGGAAACTTCCATCATAAACAGCAACTTTTATATCTACAACAGGATATCCTGCCAAGATTCCATTTTCAAGTTTTTCTATAACTCCCTTCTCTATTGCCGGAATAAATTCAGATGGAATCGCTCCACCTTTAATCTCGTTTTTGAACTCAAAACCCTCTCCTCTTCCCTTGGGTTCAACTCGAAGAAAACAATGACCATACTGACCACGACCACCGCTCTGGCGAATATACTTTCCTTCTGCCTTGGCTGTACCTCTAATAGTTTCTTTATAGGCAACCTGCGGAGCTCCTGTTTTGGCGTCAACATTGAATTCTCTTTTCATTCGATCAACCAAAATCTCAAGCTGTAGCTCACCCATTCCTGAAATGATAGTCTGACCAGTCTCGAGATTTGATTTGATTTTAAAAGTTGGGTCTTCATCAGAAAGTTTATTTAAAGCAAGGCCCATTTTTTCCTGATCAGCTTTTGTCGCTGGTTCTATTGCAAGGCTAATCACCGGGTCTGGAAATTCAATTGATTCAAGAAGTATCGGATGGCCCGGGTCACAAAGCGTATTACCGGTTGTAGTATCTTTAACCCCAACAAGAGCCACTATTTCACCTGTGTAAGCCTCGTTGATAAGTTCTCTTTGGTCCGCGTGCAAAAGAACCAGCTTACCCACTCTCTCAGAAAGCCTCTTGGATGCGTTGTATACAACTTGTCCAGCTGTAATTTTTCCTGAATAAACTCGAATGTAAACAAGTCTGCCAACGTGAGGGTCTGTTACTACTTTAAAGGCTAAAGCGCTAAATGGCTCTTCATTTTTAAACTCCCGCTTTTCTTTTTCGCCAGTTTTTGGGTTAACTCCGCTAATTTCAGAAATATCCAAAGGACAAGGCAAGTACTCAACAATGGCGTCTAACAAAAGTTGCACTGTTGCAGTTCTGTTGTCTCCTCCTAAAATTGGAAAAAATTTACCAGCTATGACACCGTTTCTTATGGCTCTTTTTATATCAATCTCTGAAAGTTCTTGGCCTTCAAGATATTTTGTCAAGGTCGCATCATCAAACTCAGCCACTTTCTCTATCAATTCTTCCCTGTATTTTTTTGCCTCTTCAACTTGCTCAGTCGGAATTTCCTCTTCTTTGAGTTTGTTATCCTCAATCCCCTGATATGTATAAGCCTTCATTTTTGTTAAGTCAATTACTCCATGCAAAGAATGCTCAATACCAATTGGAATCTGCACTGGCGCGGCATTTGCACCCAGACGCTCCCTAATGCTTTTTATCGATCCTTCAAAATCAGCTCCGATTAAATTTAATTTATTTAAAATGCAAATTCTTGGAACATTGTATTTATCAGCCTGTCTCCAAACTGTTTCGGATTGAGATTCAACTCCGGTTCTGCCATCAAAAACCATAACAGCTCCATCCAAAACCCTAAGACTTCTCTCAACTTCAGCTGTAAAATCAATATGTCCCGGAGTGTCAATGATATTTATCCTGTAATGTCCAGAATCAACAGAAGTTTTCTCTTTCAAATCCCAAAAAGTTGTAATGGCAGCAGAAACTATGGTAATTCCTCTTTCTCTTTCTTGTGCCATCCAATCGGTGACTGTTGTTCCTTCGTCAACTGACCCTAGCCTATAGGTTCTTCCTGTTTCAAAAAGAATGCGCTCAGTAGTGGTAGTCTTCCCTGCATCAATATGGGCAATTATCCCAATATTTCGGATTTTCTCCAAAGGAACAATCCTGTCTTTGGTAACCGTCATGACCATTGCGCTTTTTTTCTTAATCTGTTGTGCCGGCATTGTTTTTTAAATTGTAACAAAAAAACCGCCCCATTCGGGGACAGTTAAGAATTGTAACAAGCTGTTATACTAAAATCAACGGATGAGATTAGTAATAAGCAGTAAATTTTACCACCTAAAGTGGGCAAAGGCACGGTTGGCCTCGGCTATGCGTTCTGTATCCATTCTCTTTTTTACCGCCGCCCCCTCGCCTTTTGCAGCATCCAGAATTTCTGCGGCTAACTTTTCTGCATAGGTGTGAAATTCACTGTTTGGGCGTGAACGTGCGGCAAGAATTAACCAACGTATAGCCAGAGAATTTTTCCTTTCTCCTCTAACAGGCATTGGCACTTGATACGCAGCTCCCCCCACTCTTCTTGGTCTTACTTCCATGGAAGGCTTGATATTACCCAGTGCCTTTAAAAAAATTTCAACAGGGTCTTCTTTAGTTTTCTTTTTGATAATCTCAAATGCTTTGTATACCTGCTTTTCGGCCACAGATTTTTTTCCCTCTCTCATTGAACGGTTAATCAACTTTGCCACAAGTTGATCTTGATAAATTGGGTCAGGATTAATTTTTCTTTGTTTTGCCGGACCTCTGCGTGCCATAAAATTTTATGCTTGTGCTACCTGAGCTTCTGCTTTAGCTTGTACTCCCTCCTTCTTTGTACCGTAACGCGAGCGTGAAGTTTTTCTACCCACAACCCCACTTGTTGCAAATTTACCCCGAACAACTTGATAACGAACTCCGGGAAGGTCTCTTACGCGCCCCGCCCGGACAAGAACAATCGCGTGTTCAGCAAGATCATGGCCCTCTCCGGGAATGTAAGCAGTCACTTCTTGTTTATTTGACAGCCTTACTCTGGCCACTTTACGCAGGGCTGAATTTGGTTTCTTGGGAGTCATTGTTCTCACAGCTAACACAACCCCTCGTTTAAAAGGGGCAGCAATGGTTTTGAAGCGACGGTCCTTCGCATTAAACCAACGTTTTAAGGCAGCACTTCTTGTCTTTTTAGTGAGCTTTTTTCTGCCCTTCCTAACTAATTGTGATATGGTTGGCATAATTTTATAGGATTTAATTATATCAGATTTTTGCGAAAGAGGCTCGTTCGGGGTCAACAGGAATTAGCCGTCCAATTATTACATTCTCCTTAAGACCCAAAAGTCTATCCTCCTTTCCAAGAAGAGACGCATCAGTGAGAATATCAGTTGTCTGTTCAAAACTGGCCGCAGAAAGCCAACTCTCTGTATAAAGAGCCCTACGTGTTATACCCAAAATAATCTGTCGTGCACTTGCAGGTTCACCTCCGGCAGCCAAAATTTTTTCATTCTCTTCTTCAAACCTTGCTTTTTCTATAAGCTCACCCGGCAAAAAGGGTGTATCTCCTGAAGTAATTATCTTTACTTCATCACTCATTTTCCTAACAATTATCTCAAAATGTCTATCGTTAATCGGAATTCCCTGAGATTCATAAACCGCCTGAAAACCATTAACTAAGTATTCCTGTGCAGCCCTCAGACCATTTACAGCTAAAATTTCCTTGATATCCAAAAAGCCTGATGCAAGTTGAGTACCAACTTCAATAAACTGACCATCCTCAACCTGAAGTTTACTCGCCTTTGGAATAATATACTCCCGTTCCTCCCTGGGTTTGATGTTTAGATTCTCAACTCTAACTACCCAACCTTCATCAGACTCGCTGATACTTACCCGTCCGGCAATTTCACTCAAAGGAGATAAAGACTTGGGAGTTCTGGCTTCAAAAAGCTCCTCCACACGAGGCAAACCCTGAGTAATATCCACGCCAACTACTCCACCTGAGTGTTTTGTTTTAAGAGTAAGCTGAGTCCCGGGCTCGCCTATAGATTGGGCAGCAATTACTCCAACAGGAACTCCTATCTGAACAGGTTTTTTGTTTGAAAGGTCCCATCCATAGCACCTTGCACAGACACCATAGCGACTTAAACAAGTAAGTGGCGAGTGTACATGTACTTCGGCAATTGACTGGTTATCCTCAATCTCTTTTGCCTTGGCTTCGTCTAAAATTTCGCCCTTCCTGACAAGCAAATTTCCCTTATCGTCTTTAATGTCTTCAACCAGATATCTGCCAAAAATTCTTTTGGCAAAAGATTGGGGACGAACATCTCTTCTGATGATAATCCCCTCTTGTACCCCACAGTCCTCTTCACGGATGATAACGTCGTGGGCAACATCAACCAATCTCCTGGTTAGATAACCGGCATCAGCGGTCTTTATCGCGGTATCAGTCAAGCCCTTGCGCGATCCGCGACTTGAAGTCACGTATTCAAAAACCGACAGACCCTCACGAAAGTTACTTTTAATAGGAAGCTCAACAATCTTGCCGAGCGGATCAACAACCAATCCTCTCATTCCCGCCAGTTGCTTGATTTGGTCTCTTGAAGTTCTACCAACTTTTGCATCTATAACAGTTCTTATGGATCCAGTTGGCTCGATAATCTCCCATGTTTTATCAGCAATCTCTTCGGTTGTCTCAATCCAAACCTCTTGGGTAAGTCTTTTTTTCTCTTCTAAAGTAATAAGCCCATCGAGGTAGTTGCGTTCGATTTCAGAGACACGTCTATCAGCCTCAGCAATAAGTTTTCCCTTTTCAGGCAAAATTACCGCATCTGAGATACCAAAGGAAATTCCGGAAATTGTTCCGCCCCAAAAGCCAAGATCCTTTATCGCATCTATAAGCTCAACAACCTTAGCCCTCTCAACTTTAGTAAAAGCATCATTAATAAGCGATTTGATAACCGATGAACTAACCCCTTCATTGATAAAGCCAAAATCCTCCGGAATCACTTCATTGAAAAGAATTCTTCCAACGGTAGTTTCAATCCTTTTTCCTCTAACTCTCACTGTTATTTTTTGCCTTAATTCGATAACACCCAGTTGATATGCCAATATTGCCTCAGCGCTATCAGCAAAAATACCCTCAAAAGGAGGAATTCTCACATCTTCACTGGTAAGATAATAAATACCCAAAGCCATCTCTTTTGAAGAAGGTGCTGTAATTGGCGAACCATCAGCTACCCTTAAGAGGTTTTTATCAGAAAGCATTAAGTTTAAAGACTCTTCGATGGCTTTTTTAGATAAAGGAATGTGAACCGCCATCTGATCTCCGTCAAAGTCAGCATTAAATCCAGAACAAACAGCAGGATGAATACGAATTGCATTCCCCTCAATTAAAACAGGGTAAAATGCCTGAATGCCCAGCTTGTGAAGGGTTGGTGCTCTATTAAGCAAGACCGGGTGTTCACGAGTAATCTCTTCCAAAATATCAAAAACCTCAGGCGGGCGTCTCTCAAGCATGTTTTTGGCATTTTTGACATTGGGCGCAATTCCTCTTTCTATCATTTCGTGAAGAACAAAAGGCTTAAACATTTCCAAAGCCATCTCTTTTGGAAGACCACACTGAGTAAGTTTAAGCTCAGGACCCACTATAATCACACTTCTTCCTGAATAATCAACCCTTTTTCCGAGAAGATTCTGTCTAAATCTTCCCTGTTTTCCTTTAAGCATATCGGAAAGTGAGCGAAGAATTTGTCTACCTCGCCCCCTTCTGGTGGCTTTGCGCTGGGAGGCGTCTATCAATGAGTCGACTGCTTCTTGAAGCATTCTTTTTTCATTTCGCAAAATAATCTCGGGCGCACCAAGAGCAATAAGGTGTTTGAGACGGTTATTTCTATTGATTACGCGCCTGTAAAGATCATTTAAATCACTTGTAGCAAAGCGACCCCCCGACAGTTGAACCATTGGTCTCAGATCTGGAGGGAGAACCGGCAGAACACGAATTACCATCCAAGTGGGATCAACTTTTGCCATTCTCAAACCATCAACCAGCTTCAGGCGTTTAGTAAGTTTGACATAGCGTGGACTTTTGGTTTTTGTTTCCTCTATCTCTTTTCTTATCTCAATGGAAACTTTGTCTAAATTAACTGCCTCCAGGGCCCGCAAAATAGCTTCTGCTCCCATTTTTACTTCAATAAAATCTGCTGCATCAAAAGACAAAAGCTCATCATACTCTTCCTCTGAGAGAAAACCAGGGACGGAAATATCCTTGACAAGGTTAGTCAGACGCGTAAAAACCTCTTCAGTTCTCTCAAAACTCCTTTTCTCTTCTTCATGTAAAGAGTTTTCTTTCTTGCGTGTTGTTAAATCTATCTCTGAAAGAGCAAGAGCAAGCTGGTCCTTCCCTTTTACACGCTCTTTTGCCTTCTCTCTTTCCGCCTTAGCTTCGTCTTCAATGAGCTTTTTTCTTTGAGAAAAAATTTCCTTTAGCTCATCCAACTTTTCCTTCTTTTTCACCTCAATTACTTTTAGGGCTTCACGCCGCTTATTCTCTTCAACAGAAAGTACAAGATAACGCGCAAAATAAATTACTTGTTCAATTGCCCTAGGAGGGAGATCCAAAAGCAAAGAAATCCGCGATGGTGCACCCTTAAAAAACCAAACATGGACAACAGGAGCAGCCAAGTCGATATGTCCCATTCTTTCGCGCCTGACTCTTGACTCTGTAACTTCTACTCCGCATTTATCACAGATAACCCCTTTATAGCGTATGCGTTTGTACTTACCACAATAGCATTCCCAATCTTTGGTTGGACCAAAAATCCTCTCGTCAAAAAGTCCATCCTTTTCAGGCTTCAGGGTTCTATAGTTAATCGTTTCTGGTTTTGTAACCTCTCCTCTTGACCAGAGTCGGATTTCTCTAGGTGATGCAAGCCTTATCTTAAGAGTCTTAAAATCAGCCAGATTTCTAAGTTCCAAAAGTGAATCATGAGAGCTTGATTTCTCTAGTTCAATCTTTGGAATGTCTACTGAGACCTCCTCACTAGAAGGTTCAATCCCACCTGCCTCTATTGCCAGACACAAAGAGTTAAGCTCCCTAACTAAAACTTTGAAACTTTCGGGTACCTTAGCCTCAGGAATATCCTCTCCTTTTACAATAGCCCCAAAAGCTTGTGCACGGCCCACAATATCGTCACTTTTAATGGTCAACATCTCCTGAAGCGAATATGCTGCTCTATGAGCTTCTAGCGCCCAAACTTCCATTTCTCCAAGGCGTTGCCCCCCCATTTGAGCTTTGCCCCCAAGAGGCTGTTGAGTAACAAGGGAATATGGACCAGTTGAACGAGCATGAGTCTTATCCTCAACCATGTGTTTAAGTTTTAAGATATAACCTATCCCAACCACCGTCTCTTCTTTAAAAGGCTCACCAGTTATCCCGTCATAAAGTCTTGTCTTACCAGTCCTGGGAAGACCGGCTCTTTCGAGTTCTTTAGCGATAAAGTCCTCCCCTATCTCATCAAAAACTGGGATTGAAGCTCTTTCAGCATTTTTACTAAGTGCCCAGCCCAAATGGCACTCTAAAAGCTGCCCTAAATTCATTCTCGAAAGCACAGAAAGAGGAGAAATGATAATATCTACAGGCGTTCCATCGGCAAGATACGGCATATCTGAAGCAGGCATTATTTTGGAGATTACACCTTTGTTACCATGGCGACCGGCAAGTTTATCTCCAACCATCACTTTTCTCATTTGGGCAACCTTAACTATCACGCTTTTAATAACACCTGGACCTAGTTCATCACCTTTCGTACGATCCAAGATGCTCACATCCGTTACTATTCCACCTTCACCATGAGGAACTCGCAAAGAGGTATCTCGGACTTCACGAGCCTTTTCTCCGAAAATGGCCCTCAGGAGTCTTTCTTCAGAGGTTAATTCAGTTTCACCCTTTGGTGCAATTTTCCCCACAAGAATATCGTTTGGACCAACCTTAGCACCAACAACCACAATTCCATCCTCAGCCAAGTTTGCCAACTCTGCCTCAGAAACATTGGGAATGTCACGAGTGAGTTCTTCTGGTCCAAGCTTTGTCTCAACTACATCCGCCTGATATTCCTTAATGTGAATCGAAGTTAAAAGATCATCTTTTACCAGACGATCGGAAATAAGAATTGCGTCTTCAAAACCATAACCACCGTATGAACAGTAAGCAACCACCAAATTTTGTCCTAAAGCCAAAAGTCCATCCTCGCTTGACGGACCGTCAATTATTAAATCTCCTTTCCTTACTTTTTGACCGACCACAACTTTGACTTTTTGGTTGTAACATGTGGACTGGGCGGTACGCATAAACTTTGTTGTGTTATAAACGAATTTTCCCTCCTTACCGGTAATTTCTATCCTGTTTGCGTCAACATAAGTGACTACTCCACTACAGTCGCTTCTCACAACTCTTCCCATGGCGCTTGCCACAACACCCTCCATACCAGTCCCCACAATAGGTGCTTGGGGTGCAATAAGAGGAACCGCCTGACATTGCATATTAGCGCCCATCAAAGCACGATTTCCCTCATCATGTGACAAAAAGGGAATAAGAGCAGCTGAAACACCAAAGACTTGCCGCGGTGTAACATCAATAAAATCAACAAGTTCTACCGACCCTTCTATAAATGCCCCATGGTGACGGAAAGCGACTCTTTCCTCTTGGATAAAACCTTTCTCATCTATCTTGATATTAGAATGGCTGATATGATATTCGCTCTCGTCATCTGCTGCCAAATATACGATTTCATCGGTCACCCTCACTTTAACCTTCTGCCCAATTTTTACTTTTTCTACCTTTCGGTAAGGGGTTTCAATAAAACCATATTCGTTAATACGTGCATAAAGGGCAAGATAAGTCACAAGACCAATGTTTGGCCCCTCTGGAGAACGCACGGGATCAATCCTTCCGTATTGGGAAGAATTAACATCGCGAATAGAAAAAGACGCACGCTCCCTGCTTATCCCACCAGGACCCAAAACAGACACGCGCCGAATATTATCAATCTCAGATAAAGGATTAGTATCATCCAAGATAACTGAAAGTTGATTTGATCTAAAAAACTCGTTGATTGAAGCAATAAGTGGACGAGCATTAATAAGCCCGGAAGGAAGAGGTTTATCCTCAGGAGAAATAAGGCTCATTTTCTCTTTGATCGATCTTTCAAGCCTCAAAAGCCCTACGCGGAAAGCGTGGGTTGCTACAAGTTCCCCGACTCTTCGTAAACGCCTATTGGCAAGGTGGTCAATATCATCCAAAGTACCCTGGCCGTTTTGTAAACCTATAATATAGGTAAGTGCTGCAATTATGTCTTCCTTTTTTAGAACCCAAGTACCCTTTTCATTAGGTATATCAAGTCCAAGCCTTTTGTTGATTTTATATCTACCCACCTTGCCAAGATCATAACGTCTTGGATCCAGAAAAAGATTATTAAAAAGATTTTGAGCATTCTCAAGCACAACTGGCTCTCCTGGTCTTAATCTCCTGTAGATTTCCAGAAGGGCTTCATCACGATTCTTAGCAGGGTCTTTATCTATCGTGCTTTTGATATACTTGTGATTTTGATCACTATCAACGGCACTAAAAATGGAAAGAATCTGATCATCAGTTTCAACCCCCATTGCACGAAGTAGGGTTGTTGCAGCCACTTTTCTCCTCTTGTCAATTCTGGCTGCAATAACATCGTTACGAGAAACCTCAAATTCAAGCCATGACCCATGAAGGGGGCGAATCTCTGCTTTATAAAGCATTCTACCGCTTGAGACATCTAAATCTCCAAAAAAGTAAATACCAGGAGATCGAACCAACTGATTAATAACACAGCGTTCAATACCATTTATAATAAAGGTACCAGCAGGAGTCATCTGGGGAATCTCCCCTAAGAAAACTTCTTGCGAGACTTCTTTTCCTGTTTTCTTGTTAATAAGCTTTGCCTTAATACGAAATGGCGAGGAGTAGGTAAGTCCCTTTTCTCGAGCAATCTGTGGAGTAATCTCAGGTGTATCCAAAACCGGGTCGCTTAAGATAAGTTGCCAGTTCCTGCCGGTAAAATCATCAATTGGTGAAATTTCTGCAATTTCTTGACTAATTCCGGTATTAAGAAACCAACTCCAACTTTCTTTTTGGACTTCAGAAAGATTAAGTTTAGGTAAATCTTTCTCCTCTCTCCCTAGGTAACGATGTTTATATTGGCCCTTAATCATCGAGGATTTTTTGTTTTTTACGCAAAATTCCTCAGTCAGACTGAGGATCAGCGTACATTAGTACGCCTATGCTGAATTATACTAGATAAAACTTGCCTGTCAAGCAGAATTTATTTCAAATACTTTTGAATGTTTTGGTTATGTTCTTTAAGATTCTTTGCATAATAAATTTTACCATCAGGCGCGTGTAAATAGTACCAATAGTCACTTTGTTTAGGGGCTAGAACTGCTTTAATAGAAGAAAGACCAGGGTTTGAAATAGGGCCCGGAGGGAGTCCGGCAAACTTATAGGTGTTATATAGAGAGTTAAATTGATAATCATCTCTTGTAATTTTTGGCCACCAATCGATACAATTTTCAATTTCCAATTTACAATTTTCATTTGCTAGGGCGTATTGAACAGTTGCGTCAACATTAAGAGGCCAACCTGCTTCAAGCCTTTTTATTAATATTCCTGCAACCACCGGCCTCTCCTCATCAGTTTTCGTTTCTCTCTCGATAATTGAGGCAAGAATAACACTCTTCCTATCTACCTCCCCTACCTTCTTTTTAAAAGTATTTTCCATAACATTCACAACAGTAGCGGCCTTCACATCTATCGGAAAAAGATAGGTATCCGGAAAAAGAAACCCCTCTTTATCTTTTGTTAAAGCTAAAAACTCTTCTCCAAAGGACTCGGCTTCTTCTGGCGGAAAATGCAAACCCTCAATAATCTTTCGCACAACTTCTTCGCGTCTTAATCCCTCTGGAATGGTGACCCAAACTTCTTTGGGATTTTGCATTAAAGTTGCAACAACCTGAGTAAGTGAGTAATTCTGGGGTATATCGTATTGTCCTGCTTTAATCTGATCAGATTTACCAATCAACTGGACGTAAAACTTGAAGGCAAGAGTACTTTTTATAAGACCGGCTTTGTATAAATTTTCAGCTATTTGGCTTGCGCTGGTTCCCTTTACAACCACAAATCTTTTGGGGTTTGGGTCACTACCGACAGACCCGCTTGCATCCTTCCACCACACAAAAACTCCCAAAAGCCCAAAAACAAAAATAACCGATAAAACAACAAGAAGTATTGAGATTTTCCTAATCAAAGCTATTTAACTTCACTTATGAGGGCTCTTCTGTATCTTTTGGTTTTTGCATCATAAATATATATTCTTCTGCATTTGCAAGTAACCTGAAATGTGCCATCTTTTCTTTTCTCGCTTTTACCTTTATTAAGCGGCGTCCCACAGCCCACACATTTACCCTGACTAAGTAGCCAAGCCTGAATTGGTGCAATTATATTTTTAAACATATAAAAGAATTATCTTATTTTACCACCTATGAAACTACTTCGCACAAGTACAATCTTCTAAGTATCTTTGAAGTATTAAAGCCGCTGAATATGCATCTTCTAGTCTTCTTCTTTTTCTTTGGGGGATATGAGCCTGAATCGCAAAATCTTGGGCATCCGAAGTACTAAGAGTTTCATCAACATAATTGACTTCAATCTTTAATTTCTTCGAAAGCATTTTTCCAAATTCCTTTGATAATTTAGCCATTTTACCCTCTGAAATACCAATTACAATTTTTTTGATGTTTTGTTCTTGGACGATTTTAGCAATTTTTCTGAGTGCCCTGCTTTTTTCAGAAAGACGTATTACACAAAAGGGCCTAGCAAATTGCCCCTCAGAGATGGCTAGACCAATTTTTCTCAATCCATAATCAATTCCAAGAAGCCGCATCAATTTCTCCCAGTGGCACTATTTTAGCACGAACTATAAGGCGTCGAGGACGTCTTGGGTCTCCCGGTGGAACACACGTGACCAAAGTTATAAATGAATCACTCATGTCTTGCTCTAAAATCTGAATATCAGTAGGTAAAACTTCAAATTTATCTTCAACTCTATATTTGAAAGACATACCATCAAAATAGACAAGTATCTCACTTCCCTTTTTAATTGTGTGTAGCGTTGAAAAAATGGCGATATAATCTTTGGGATTATAAAATTGGGGAAGTATTGAGTGCCCAAATATCACGGCGTTACCGATTTTTCCGGGCTGGGCTGTCCCCGGATACTGGATAAGGTGTTTTGAAAGATCCTCCCCACCAACTGCTACCGTTGCCTGCTCAATTCCTAAGGCAGGTATCGAAATTGTATAATAATCAACCTTAGAACGATTAAAGCCCTCGCTTTTTACTCCCCCAATAAACCAATTACTCGCTTGTGTATAATCCATGTTTTCTGAATTCGCAGCGAAGATGGGATTTTCGGGAATAGGCGAAAGAAAACTTGCAAAGCGCGGTCGGGAAGTCATCTCATAAGAAAGGATTGGGAAAAAAACATAGGAAAGCAAAGATACTCCAACCAAACCCATGACAAAGGCAATAAATTTGATAACTAAACGTTTTTTCATAAAAATCTATTTCTCAGCTACAATCTCTATGGAAATATTTTTGGAAACCCGAGGAAGGGTACCCAGTTTTCCGGGAAGGCGAGGATTCAAAACAATTTCAGCAGAACTAAAGCCTGGAATCAAAGAGAGATAATCCCGAGCAAGGTGGGGGTATTTACCCGATATCTTGGAGGCAATTTCTTCTGTTTTGATTTCAGGAAGAAGGTTGGCAATAAAAGTAACTTCTACCTCCCATAAATTATCCTTTTGTCCTTTCAAGGAAAAAGCTGTGTCTATCTGTTCGTCTCTTAAGACATACCCACTTGGTACCCGGTCTTTTAAAATCGTTTGAGCTAAACTGTTAAGCTCTTTTTTAGAAACTACAAGTCCAAAAATTGACAACTGCATTGTAAGTTTAAGGGTTGTAGTCTCATCTCCGACCTTGTGACTAAAATCTTTTTTGCTGGTATCGGTTTTGACAGCCTCATCTATAAAAATCTCCCCCTCCAACAAACCATTGCGAATTTGTGTCTTGCCTTTTTCTAGAAGTTCTTTTTTGAGTTCGTCCTCTAGGCTTTTCTGGTCGGCTGTGGCAACAACGGATATTTCTTTGCTCGTGCCCCCGGAGAAATCCTCCTCAGAAACTGCATCCACTTCGCTTTTTGGGTAGTTTGAGACGCTAAACGACTCGCCTTTTGCAAGATTATATTCAGCTCCGATATCTTCCGCCGTCACCTCTACTAAGGCAGTCCCAGGCGATGTTGGAGAAGAAGCAGCAGAAACAGAAGCCGCCGAGTCTAGACTAAATTTTAAATCATTTGGGCCAACGATTGTTGTTCCTCCCGCGATATTAATCGTACTAGAAGTACCGTTTCTAATTTGCACCTTTCCTTTAGCCTTCTCGCCAACGGTTTTAGAGCCGGTTACCGAAGTTGTCTTCTCCCCCTCTGGTGTGTATTGAACAATCTTGCCTGTCAAAACCTTTTGAGAATAGTCAGATAACTCTCTTTTTGGGTCAAAAGTTACAGTTTGAACATCTTCTAGCTTTTTGGAATTTATATAAATTGTTACAGTCGCTTTGGGAAAAAACCACCAAATCATAAATCCTGCTATAGAGAATAAAAGAAGAAAAACTCCTCCAAAAACAAACGGTTTTTTACCGATTTCAAAAGAAGGAAATCTAAATTGTGGAAATCTCACAAATCTTCCTCTCAATTTCGAAGTAAATAGGCTAGTAACAAGCGGTTTTTGTCTCTCAGAAATTGGAGGTTGCAGGGGCGGCTCTTGCGACGGAGTCTCCCTAACAGAAAGAGGTAATTCCTGAATATCCCGCCCAATTACAAATCCTGACCCCTCAGTCACTTCTTTTAGTTCCTCATCAAAGGCTTCTTTTTTTTCTGGTAATTCTTCTGGTAGTTTCTGTAAAGGTTTCACACCGCTTACCTCTTGAAAAGTTTCTACAAGGTCATAACCTGTAACTTTGCCGATTTCTGATGCTCCAGCCAAAGAGACGGCTATTAATTTTTCCTTTGCGTCAATTACTTCAACTTTGGGAGTGTGCAAAAGTTTTATTTTATCCGAAACTGCCTCCCAGTCAGCTGTAACAATAGCTTGACGTGCCTCCTCAAGATCTTTTTCCTTTCCGTTATAGATTATAAATCGAGAAGGAATCTGATCTGGAATTTTAAGGCCAACCAGACCTTCCACCACATCGTCGAAAAGAGAAACGCTTCTTACAACGGTTACTGTGCCAACTAAATTTCCAAGCTTGAAAAGACCTACATCAATACTTCCTTCACTTACACCAACAACCACTGCGGTTAATGGAACCTGTTCATCTTGTTTTTTATAAAAAGCAATTGCCTCTGGAAGAACAACAAAGCCAACTGGATCCAAAGAAAGCTTAGAACAGATCTTTTTAACCTTTGTGAGGTACTCTTCTTTTATTTTTCCATCACCAATCCAAGATGGAGAAAAGCCAAGAATTGTTTTAGAGGGTTCTTTTGCTCCTTCGGGAAGAGCGACGATTATACTTGAAAGTGACGCGTCGACCACTTCCACAAGTTCAGAATCTGTCTCCCAATGACTAGCTTGAGAAATCGAAAAAATTTTAGCCCTATTATCTTCACCAATGCTCCAGAGAGAACTTTGGACCCACCCCGGCTCAATTGTTAGGGACCAGTAATATTCTTGTTTCATGATTTAAGAGATTTCCGCGTAAATCCTTCGGACTCCCGCGGCGGCAGACTCTTGTTTTATTATTCTAACATGACCTTGAATTTCACCAAGATGCGTTACATGGGGCCCACCACAAACTTCCTGACTGAAAGGAGTACCTGAACCTCTCGGAGGACCTATACTGTAAACTTTAACCTTCTTATCATATTTCTGTCCAAAAAAAGCCAAGGCCCCCTCCTTTTTAGCCTCATCCAAGGTTTTTATCTCCCAATAAACCGGCAAGTCCTTATCAATCTGCTCGTTTACCAACCTCTCAATAGACTTAATCTCTTCACCGCTTAATTTATTTGGGTGCGAAAAATCAAACCTTAATCTTTCTTTTGTAATATTTGATCCTTTTTGGACAACGTGTTTACCTAAAACCTTTCTTAACGCAGCGTGAATCAAGTGAGTAGCAGTATGAAGCCTTGTTACCTCATAAGAGTGATCTGCAAGTCCCCCCTTAAACATAGAAGCGCTGGCACTTCTGGATAACTCTTGATGTTTCTCAAATTCCCTTTGGAATTCAGCGTGATTAATCTTCTGGCCTTTTTGTCTGATTATCTCCTCGGTAATTTCCAAAGGAAAGCCATAAGTCTGGTAAAGATCAAAGGCGATTTTGCCGTTAATATTTTTTATCTTTTCGATTTCTCTTAACCCTTTGTCTAATGTCCTGGCAAAACGTTCAACTTCCTCTTCAATGACCTTCGAGATTTTTTTAAGAAAATTAAAATTAAGGTCATTTTTTTGCAAATCTCCCTTTAGAGCTCGCATTTTGACTGCCGATCTTCTTATTAATCTTCTTAAGACATACCCCTGCAGCTTGTTGCTGGGAAGAACCCCCTCTGAAATCAAGGCAGCCGAAGCTCTCATATGATCAGAAATAATCCTCACCTCTTTCTCATTTCCTTGGTAACTTTTATGAGATATCTCCTCTATTGCTGAAATAAACCCTGAAAAAACATCAATCTTAAAGATGTCCGGCGTATTCATGGTGGCAGCAGTCATTCTTTCAAGTCCTCCTCCAAAATCCACATTCTTTTGTGGAAGCTCCTCGAGCTTCCCTTCTTTGGTCTTTCTGTACTGAATAAAAACACTGTTGCCAATTTCCAAAAATCTTCCGCAATCACAGTTGGGGTGACATTTCTTTTTTACCCATTTTGACTTCTCATGGAGCCTTAAATCTTCCCCAAAATCATAAAAAACCTCACTGTCCGGACCACCAATTTCCCCCGGTGGCATTTTATCGGGTGGCCCGCTTCTACTCCACCAATTCTTAGCAACACCATAGTAAAAAATCCTCTCTCTGGGAATCCCTAGTTTTTTCCAAATTTCAGCCGACTCTGTATCTTTAGGAACCCCTGCACCTCCTTCAAATACACTCACCCAAAGTTTCTTTTTAGCAAGCCCCAATTCCTTTGTCAAAAATTCCAAAAACCACGCCAACTGTTCTTTTTTAAAGTAATCTCCAAGACTCCAATTTCCCAACATTTCAAAATAGGTTGTATGTCTGTTATCTCCAACTTCATCAATATCCTGTACCCGTAGACTGGGCTGATAATTCACAAGACGCCTTCCTAGGGGGTGACTTTCTCCCAATAAAAAAGGTACAAGCGGCTGCATGCCAGAAGAAGTAAAAAGAGTTGTTGGGTCATCTGGTAACACAAGTGGGGCAGGAGAAACTTCTTTATGATTTCTGGGAGAAACTTTAAAAAACTCTATAAATTTTCTCTTAACTTCAACACTAATCATGGATAAATTATAACTTCAAATCTCTTTTAAGGCTAGTTATCAGAAGATAGAAACACTAAAGTGAAAGTAAGCATATTATCAAGGATTAAGAAGAAATTTCGCCCTGTTTTTTAATTTCATTCACCCGACCTTTTTTAAACATTTCCAAAATTCCGGTTAATTTATGTGGTCTTATAAGTCCTCCCCCTAGTATTGAATCATCCAAGATACTATTAAGCCTTTTCAAGGCTCTACGCAAATCAATAAGAATCATAAACACCTGATAACCAACAATAAATAAAAGTGTTGTTAAAGAAATAACAACAACCACCAAAAGTGTTTGTAACCCAGTCATTTTAATTCTGGTTTGATTGTACGACGAATTACAGTTTCTTTTCCAGAACGAGACCTTGCAACAACAACTATTTCCTTTGTGTCGCTGCCAACTTCAATATCCACACTAAAATCACCATTCTCTTCGACCAAACCAGGCTGGTTATTAATCCAAAGAGTGGCATTTGCATCCACTTTACCCCTGACAGTCACTGGCGTTTGCTGAATAACTTCCCCCTCCTTTGGACTTTCTATTTGCAAAAATGGCGGGCTTGAAAACTTTTTATATTGAAAAATCATATAACCCAATACCAAAATTGACACCAATGAAATTCCCAAAAGAAAGGTAAGCCTCGGGTTCCATGTAAATTTCTCGCGAATTTCTAGTTTTGGGAATGAAGCAGTTTTTTTGGGCGGATAGTCTCTTTTTAAAAATGCCACTGCCTGCTTTTCATCCAACTCAAGTGTCTGGGCTATGCTTTTGACAAAGCCAACCACAGCAGCAAAATCAGGTAAACTCGTCCATTTATTCTTTTCTATTGCCTCAATAAAACTTTTCTTAATTTTTGTTATCTCTCCTATCTCGGTGACAGACAATCCTTTTTTTATGCGGGCTTCTTTTAGATAATCTCCAATTGTCTTCATTAAAGTAGATTATTACTCTTCTTGTTTGCGACGAGCTAAAAACTCGTCAGCATTTTGAATGAGCACATCGCGTGGCTTGGAAGTTCCGTCCGATGGTGCAACTACCCCTGCCGCCTCCAGTTGATCTATAACTCTAGCAGCCCGAGCATAACCAATAGATAGTTTCCTTTGTAAAAGAGAGGCTGAGGCTCTTTCGTACTGACAGACTATCTTTACCGCTTCGCCAAAAAGCTCATCCAACTCTCCATCTACTCCAGCAACTGTCGTGGTACCCGGCTTTGGCATTGAGGTTACCTCTTCGGTATATTGCGGGGCAACACCCTGATTTCTTAGGAAGGACACAAGTGAACTAATTTCTTTGTCGGCAATATAGGCTCCCTGAATTCTTATAGGCTTGGCCTGCTCAGGGGGAAGATAAAGCATATCACCCCGTCCCAATAGCTTTTCGGCTCCCTGAGTGTCGAGGATAACCCTTGAATCAACCTGAGAGGCAACTGCAAAGGCGATTCTACAAGGGATATTTGCTTTTATAAGGCCAGTAATAACATCAACCGAGGGTCTTTGAGTGGACAAAATCATGTGAATCCCGGTTGCCCGACTCATTTGGGCAATTCTGGTAATCGCATCCTCAACTTCCACTGGAGAAAAAAGCATGATGTCTGCAAGTTCATCAATAATAAAAATAATATAAGGAAGCGCCTGAAAACCAGACATGTCGTTGTAAGAGTCAATATTTCGAACCCCGGCCTGTGAAAAAAGTTTATATCTTCTGTCCATTTCAGATAAAACCCATCTTAAGGCCGAGACTACTTTTTCAGGCTCAACTATCACCGGGGATAGAAGATGGGGTATACCATCATAAGAGGTAAGTTCAACACGTTTGGGATCAACCAAGATAAGCTTTACTTCGCTTGGAGACGCCCTAAATAAAAGCGAAGCTAAAAATGTATTAATGCAAACACTTTTTCCAGACCCTGTTTGACCGGCAATTAGCATGTGGGGCATTCTTGCGAGATTGGCAACAATAGGTTTGCCGGCAACGTCAAGTCCAAGAGCTAAAATAAGGCGTGAGTCGTTGTCACGCATCGCATCTGATTCAAGCATTCTTTTTATATGCACAAATTCCGGGGTCCTATTGGGAAGCTCAATACCCACAAGGCTTTTCCCGGGAATTGGAGCCTCAATTCTAATCGTACCGGTGGGAGCAGCAAGTGCTAAGGCCAAATCTCGCTCAAGGGCGGTTATTTTTGAAAGTTTTGTTCCAAGGGCAACCTCTAAGGCATATTGAGTAACTGCTGGACCAAGATTTACTTCAACTACCCGGGCTGTAATACCAAAAGATTCAAGAGTTTTCTCAATTGTGGAGGCGTTTCCGCGGATGTCTCCCCTGTCGGCCTTACCAGTTTCGCTTTCCAGCAAAAGCGAAAAAGGAGGATATTTCCAAACTTTATCCTCACCGGGCATATTACTTACAAGCTTTTCGGCCAATGGCTCTTTGGAGACTGGCTGTGGTTTCCTAATTGTTGTCGCAGAAGAGGTCAACCCACCAGAAACTTTTAGTTGTCCCCTCATTAGACCTTTGCCCAATTTCTTCTCACCCAAAAGATAACGGCGCACTTGTAGCAAAAAGGCCACAAAAAAGGAAATCACTTGATCAAGGGAGGTGTTAAATAAAATCACAAGACCAACAAGTGTTGTACCCAAAAGTACTATAAATGCTCCGGCAGGGGTAATTAACGCAGCCACACCTTCCCACGCAGCTTTACCCAGAAAGCCAGCCTTGGTCAGGCTCATTATCGAAATTAAAAAAAGCATAAAACCGACAATCACATTGGGTTGATTGAGAGGTGTTTTAAACTTTGAAAAAAGAAGGCCTAATGTCAAAAAAACAAAAGGCAAAAAAACGGCAGTCCAAGAAAAATAACTTACCAAAAAATCATTCAACTGGACTAAAATTGCGCCCTGTCGACTAAAAGAAACAATAACCAATCCCGAAAGAACAAAAAATCCAACTTGAAGGATTGAAATAACTGTACTTCTTGAGAGCTTTAGACCAAGTCCTTTTTTGGGACGCCCAAGTTTGCCATGTTTTTTCTTCTTTTTGGACATAGCTAGATTCATTATACCCAAGGTTTGTAAGAAGTAACAACAAAATTCTTCTAGACTTCTACAACAACAGGTAGAATCATGGGGTGGCGGCCAATTTTTTTGGCGAAATACTTCTCCAGAGTATGTCTGGTTACGGCTTTGACTACAGGTCTATCTAACAATTTCTTTTTCATAAGCTCTCTTTCAAGAAGCTTACCTGCAGAGATTAAAAGACCACGTTTGACTTTTTCAAAAACAAAGCCGCGACTTATTATCTCGGGGGTTCCCAAAAGCCTTTTTTTGTTGAGATCAATTTGAACCAGAACTATGGCAATTCCCTCTTTTGCAAGGATTTGGCGGTCTCTTAAAACCACTTTCCCAACATCGCCAACTTCCAGACCGTCAACCAAGACTTCTCTGACAGGAACTCGACCTGCTTTTTTTGCTTTTCCTTCTTGAAACTCAACAATCTCTCCAGGCATTAGCTCAAGAACATCTCCATTTTTTGCGCCAAATAGTTCTGCCAAGTTTTTATAAGACCTCATGTGGCGAATTGTTCCTCCAATTGGAATAAAATATTTTGGTCGTACAAGAGCAAAAAGCATCTTTATATCTTCCTCACTCCCATGACCCGAGACATGCAGGTCTTCCTGAAGATCATAATAATGAACATCTGCTCCCAAATTGATAAGATGGTCCACCACAAAATCAACATTTTGTTTTGACCCTGGAGGGGCAGGATCCGAAGAAAAAATTACCACATCGTCCTTTTTTATTCTCAAAAATTCATGCTCTCCCAAAGAGAGTCTGTAGAGGGCACTTCCAACTTGTCCATAACTACCTGAAATAATATAAAAAAGCTTTTCGCCGGCGTATTCTTTCGCATCCTCTGGCCTTATGACAACTCCCTTTTCATAATACAAAAAACCAAGATTTTGAGAAATGGCTGCTTTCTTATCAATTGAACGACCAATGAAAACAACCTTTCTTTCTTGCCTTTTGGCCACGTTTATTGCCTGTTGGATTCTAGAAATATTTGAAGAAATGGTTGTAAAATAGATTGCCTTTTTTGCCTCTCTGACAATTTTTTCAATTCTTGCTTCTATTTCTTTTTCACTCCCGGTATAACCCGGGGTGGTTGATCCCAAAGAATCCGAGGCCAAAGCCAACACGTCCTTCGAGGCAAGAAGAGCCACCTTGCGTACATCAAAAGTTTTGCCATCAACAGGAGTCCAGTCGAATTTATAGTCGGCTACATGGAAGACCTTACCTTGAGGAGTTTCAAGACAAAAACCAACACTATCCGGAACCGAGTGGGTTATTCTAAAGGGGTAAACTCTAAATGAATTAATGTTTAAGACATCCTTATCTGGATCAAAAACATTGATTATGTAATCGTCAAGGCTATAATCGCCAAACTTATCTTCGATAAAGCCGGCTACCAACTTAGTCGCATAAATTGGGGCTTTCACTTCTTTTAATAAAAACGGTAATGCTCCAAAATGGTCCTCATGTCCGTGGGTTATAAGTATGGCTTTTAATTTGCCCACATTCTCTTTGATATATGAAAAGTCGGGAATTACAAGGTCAGCCCCATACATATCAGTTTCAGGAAATCCAACCCCACAATCAATGATTATCATATCGTTCTGATGTTCATAAACATAGAAGTTTTCAGTAACTCCTGTTGTTCCTGATAAAGCTATAAATTTTAAACTCATATAAGTTGCATTTGCTTGACCTCTTGTTCTGGTTTTTCCAGCTCGCGAGCTTTTTCCAAAATTTCTGGTAATTTCAGAAAATCCTCTTTAATTTGTCTTAAAATATCATTGTTTCTTAGGGCTGCAGCAGGGTGATACATTGGTACAACTGTTATCTTTCTTCCTCTCCAGTTTACCTTATGTACCTTGCCATGAACACTGCTAATTCGAGCATTTGGTAGAAATTTGCCCATACTAAAACGCCCCAGCGTCACAAAAACTTTTGGATTGATAACCGCAATTATTCTGTCAAGATAGGGAGAAAAAGCCTCTATCTCCTCGGGTGTCGGATCGCGGTTTGCTGGCGGGCGATAATGAATGACATTGGTTATAAAAACATCCTCTCTTTTTATATTTATTAACCGAAGTAGCTGATTAAGAAGGGACCCTGCATTACCGACAAAGGGAATACCTTTTTGATCTTCCCAGTAGCCTGGCCCCTCTCCTAAAAAGAAAATTTCTGCATTGGGATTTCCATCTCCGAAGACTAAATTAGTAGCCTCTTTTTTAAGAGGCAGGGAATTATCTTTTAACATCTCTTGTTTTATTTTTTGGAGAGCTTTTAGTTTGTCCATCACCACTGTGGCAAAAATTCTTTGACGTTCTTCGGGGTAATTTGAAACTTTTGTGCTTTCCCTTCAACAATTAATCGTGCAACCTTTCTTGTTATCCCAGAAATGGTTCGTTCTAAGGTTCTGATGCCCGCATCAAAACCCAATGGACGAACTATATTAATCCAGACCTCCTCATCTATTGTGAGGCTATCGGGAGGTAAACCCGCTTGCTTCATAATTTTTGGAAGCATGTAACGCTGTCCAATAATGACTTTCTCGTGGTCAGTATATGAAGGCATACTTATTGGCTCAAGCCTGTCCAAAACTGCCGTTGCGATATTTGTAGTATTATTGGCTGTCGCGACAAAAAGGACTTCGCTTAAATCAAAGGGGTAATCAACATAATGATCGATAAATGAATTGTTTTGCTCAGGGTCAAGCAGTTCCACCAAAACACCCATTATCGATGCTCTTCCTTCATCTGTTACCCTGTCAATCTCGTCAAGCAAAATCACCGAGTTTTTACTCGCTGTAAATTTAAGGGCCTTAATTACCCTTCCCGGTTCTGCCTCGGGGTGCATTCTGGATTGCCCCCTTAAATCAAGGGGGTCACCCATTCCACCAAACGGGATTCTTGCAAATTTTCTTCCCAGGGCTTCTGCGATAGAAATTGCAATTGTAGTTTTGCCCGTACCTACAAGGCCAACAAAACAAAGAATTGGTGCTCTCATAAAATCCTCTCCCTCCCCCTTTTCTTGCTTTAATTTCATAACAGAAATATACTCCAAAAGCCTTTCTTTAATGTGCTCTAGACCAAAGTGATTTTTATCCAAGATCTTTTTTGCATGCTCTAAATCCAAAACATCCTGTGTTCTTTTATTCCAAGGAAGGGCTGTTATCCAGCCTATGTAATTGTTCATCCTGTCAAACTCCGGAAGAAAAGTGGAAGACTCTGTCAATTTCTCAAGCTGAGACAATCGGGTGAGAACAGAATTTCTAAGATCCTCCGGAACATCTGCTTTTTGCATCTTTACCACAAGATCCTCTACTTGTTTGACTGCTTGATCCATTACTTTTACTTTAACACAAGAAGATAGCTTTTAATACTTCTTTTTAGTCTCCAAGAGTCTGCTTGTAGGAAAATGCGGGCCTGAGGACTTCTTGTTCCATTTCGATTTCCCTTTTGGAATAAATCTTGTCTCCTTTTTAAAAACCTTTCTCTTATCTTCTAAAAGCATTGAAAGGTTCACTCTCCCAAAATCGTCTATCTCTTTTACACGGACCTGTACTTTTTGACCGATTGAAACTACGTGAGCAGGATCTTTAACAAAGCCCTCAGACATATCAGATATGTGAATAAGTCCTTCTTTACCCGGTAAAAACTCCACAAAGGCTCCAAACGGCTGAATTCTTTTGACAACCCCTTCATAGATTTCACCCACCTTAACCTCTTTGGTAAGTCCTTCTACTCTCCTTATTGCCTCAGAAACCTTATCTTCAGAAAGCCCGGAAACAGTTACTGTACCATCATCCTCAACGTCAACTTGGGCACCTGTCTCTGAAATTATTTTTCTGATAATCCTTCCTCCAGGGCCGATTAAATCCCCAATTTTGTCAGTAGAAATTTTGATAACTTTTATCTTTGGTGCATAATCAGAAATCTTAAGACGCGGTTGGGAGATAACCTTTTCCATCTCAGAAAGAATCTCTAGGCGACCTTTGTAAGCTTTCTTAAGAGCCTCGGCTAAAATTTTGGAAGTAAGTTTAAGAGTCTTAACATCAAGTTGCATGGCGGTTACCCCGGCTTTGGTTCCTGCAATCTTAAAATCCATATCTCCGCCACTATCTTCAAGTCCTGTGATATCGGATAAAATGACAAAATTTTTTTCGTCCTCTATTACTAAACCCATGGCTATCCCAGCAACAGCAGCTTTTATGGGAACACCAGCATCCATCAAAGAAAGTGTTGAACCACAAGCTGAAGCCATAGATGTTGAACCGTTTGAGGAAAGTATTTCAGAAACAACCCTGATTGTGTAGGGAAATTTCTCCTCAGGGGGGATAACAGGAATTAGGGCCTTTTCTGCAAGTGCACCATGTCCAATTTCGCGCCTTGAAGGGAAACCAACTTTTCCTGTTTCTCCGGTGGAAAAGGGGGGCATTGAATAGTGATGAATATACCTTTTGGTCTCCTCGCCCTCTGCAGACTCAATAAGCTGCTCAAGAGAAGGAGAACCAAGGGTGGTTACGGTAAGAACCTGTGTTTGACCACGCTTGAAAATCGCTGATCCATGAGTTCGTGGCAAGATACCAACTTCAATTTCAATTTTGCGAATTTCGTCGTGCCTTCTTCCGTCTGGACGCTTACCTGATAAAATCATTTCTCTCAAATTTTGACTGACTAGATCGTCAAAAATACCAGCAATTACCTGTGGGTCAGTATCGGGAAAAGAATCATAAAGGCTTTTTTTGTATTCCTCATAAGTAAGACGATTTTCTTGATGAGAAGCCAGTTTTCTAACCAAAGTGGAAATTTCTTTGTCAACTACTTCCTTGACTTTCTTATAAAGATCCTGGTCAGGTTTTTCTTTAACTATAACCTCTTTTTTAACTCCAACCTCCTTGGCAAATTCCTTAATAAGAGTAATTATCTTTTTTGCCTCGGATTGACCATATTCTATTGCACCTAAAATTTCTTCCTCAGGAACTTCTTTACTGCTAGCCTCAAGCATCACAATTGCCTCATTGGTTGCTGAAATTACAAGTTCCATTTCCGAATGACCAAGTTCGGTGTCAGTTGGATTTGTGAAGTAGACCAAATCCTTCATCCCCACCTTTAGCGTACCAACCGGCCCATTCCAAGGAATAGCAGAGATTTCAATCGCGGCCGAAGCAGCTATTGAGGCAAGAACATCAGGGGAATTCTCCAAATCAACCGACAAAACAGTAACTATGACTTGAACTTCCTTTTGATATGATTTGTCAAAAAGCGGACGAATCGACCTGTCAACAAGTCTACCTATGAGAATTTCCTCGTCTGAGGGGCGTCCTTCTCTTTTTACCCACCTACTTCCCTTAATTCTCCCTCCAGCATAAAGCCTTTCCATATACTCAACTGATAAGGGAAAGTACCCGGGATATTCGCGAAGAGGTGCGGCAACTACCGTTGCCAAAACTACTGTCTCTCCGTAAGACGCTAAAACTGCAGCGTCTGCTTGTTCTGCCAAAAATCCAGTGGATAAAGTTAATTTTCTTCCCCCAAACTCTAACGATTTATCAATTTTTTTCATCGGAGAAACGATTATTTTTTCAAACCAAGTTCCTTAATCAGGGTATCATATCTATCTTGAGCGCGCTTTTTCAAATAACTAAGAAGTCTTCTTCTTTTCGCAACCATAGATAAAAGTCCGCGTCGGGAATGTACATCTTTGTGATGTGTATTAAGATGCTCAACCAATTTGTTAATTTGAGCTGTAAGAAGTGCTATCTGGACCTCTGGGGAACCAGTGTCACCCTTCTCGCGTGCAAATTTTTTAATTATTTCTTGTTTTTCTTGACTTGATAAAGCCATGGCCGTGTGAAACAAAGTAAGCCGATTTTCAGCAAACCTTGTTTACATCAAAAGAAATTGTATCACAGTATTCTAACTTATGCTAGTTCCTTTGTAGATTTTTGGCTCAAGCCAGCTTCTGGGGGGCTCATCTTTCTTAACTTGAAAAGAAGTTTCGGGAATTGCTCCGGGAGGAAAGAATTTCTTCTTTAAAGCAAAAGCGTCCTTAGGAGTGCGTCTGCCTCCTTTTCTAATAAGCTCAGCAACCATTTCAAAAGTCTCAGCTGTAACTCCCTCTGAAGTAAAATTATTACTGCCTTCTTCTATCCCCAAAAGAAGATTGGTTGCTATATCCTCTCTTAACTTATAACCACTTTCTTTAAGAAGACTAAACATAAGTTCTGAAATTGAAGAAGCAAGTTTAACAAATGCTAAATGCAACAAATTTTCAGAATCCTCAAGATGTCTTATACCAATGTGAACAACTTTACCTCCGGTAAAATCTTCTTTTCCCAGTGCCGGGAAATGAGCTTTATCTGTTCCTCCGACCAAGACAACCAGATCAGAAGAAAGACCTGAATACGAAAGTTCTACCTGATCCTTTCTGGGCGGAGACACTTGAGGCTTTGGAATAACGGTAAGTTTAAACTCTTGATTTTCAATGTCGTAGGAAACTCTTTCGATCTCAGTAGCCTGATAATTGGCAAAGCGTATCACCAAATTCTTATTCCCAGTATCTTGTCCCACTGCATCAACTCCCACCAGCCTATTGTGTTCTACAAGCATTGGGGTAGCACAGGAGATAGCCGGCGCTTTATCCTCTTTAAGCGCCAGATATAAAGAAAGTCCCGCCGCCACATTATCTAGATGTGGATTCGTGGGTAAAAGGATGAGCGGGGATCGAACCTGGGCAATTAATTTTGCAAAAGATTGTTCCATTTACTTTGCAACCGATAGTATCATATCACCGATTACAAAATCAAGCTCGGGCTCAATAAGAACTCCAAATTCCTCACCAACCTTGGCAATATTTATATCTTGCTTCTGTCTTTTCATAGAAATGATTTTCACCTCGCCCAGAATTTTATCAGCGCGTTTTAGAATTAATTTATTCACTTTAGAAATCTCTCCCTCAATTACTTTACAGCCAGCTACTTTCCTGCCATCAAAAGGAAAGGTTGCAAGTATCTGCGCTTTTCCGATAACTTTTTCTTGACCTTCCTTAAGAAGTTCTTCAAAACGCCTAAAAAGTTCATAAATGACCTCATATTCCTCTATTTTAACTCCTTCGGTCTCGGCAAGTTTTTTTACTGAAGACGGCACCTTAGCAGCAAATACAAAAATATATTTTGTTCCTGTAGTCTTTGCAGTAAAAACGTCGGTTTCGTTTACTTCCCCAACTCCAGCTGCTACAACAATTACTTTCTCTGGTAAATTCTCTAGAATACTCTCCATCACTCCAGCGCTTTGTGTCTTTAAGATTATTGGCAATCCTTCTTTTTTTGGTTCCTTTGCTTTCCAAAAAGGAGCCTCTGTAACCTTTTTATCAATATTTCCCACCTGAGTAATTAAAGATCCAACAGCGGGAAAAGACTCAAACCCCAGTATAAGTGCTGGTTCACCTGGGTAGATGGAGTCCACCTTGATATTCTTGTCATTAAATAATCCCCGAATCTTACAGGTGTTACCGTCTGCAGAAATCTTTTGTCCTTTTTTGAGTACCCCGTTTTTGACAATAACTGAGACCAAAATTCCCCTTCTATCTTTGCTTGTTTCTATAACAACCGCTTCCAATGGGGCTTCTATTTTAGTTTTTATATTCGCAAGATCTGAGACTAAAAGAATTATCTCTAAAAGCTCATTAATACCTTCGCCTTTTTTTGCAGAGACAGGAATTAACGGAACATCCCCCCCTCTTTTTTCAAAAGCCACCCCTTCTTTCTCAAGCTCGTCTCTAACAACCTCCATGTTAGCTGAAGGAAGATCTGTTTTGGTTATAGCAACGATGAATGGTATTTGAGCCTCACGAATAATCTTTAATGCCTCTTTGGTTTGTGGCTGTACGCCATCATCAGCCGCAACAACCAGAATAGCAATATCTGCAACTTCCACCCCCCTGGAGCGCATTTGAGTAAAAGCCGCATGTCCCGGTGTATCTATAAAAGTAATGCGTCTTTTATTTTGAGTTATGGCAATTGAAGCTCCGATTCTTTGGGTAATTCCACCGGCTTCCCTGGAAGCTTCATTGGTTTTTCTTATTGCATCAAGAAGTGTTGTTTTACCATGATCTACATGGCCCAAAACCACAACAACCGGAGGTCTTACATACGAATTCTGCTGAGATACACCTTCTCTGTCCATAGTTATTAATTATGGGTAGGTAACTTCCCATCTACTTACGCTTGGTCTTGTCTTTTTTTGCTCTTTGTCTTTAAAGATTTCTTTTTTGAACTTAAAGGATTACCTGTACCCTGAATTTCAATGTTCCAACCAGTCAACTTCATTGCAAGTTTTACATTTTGGCCTTCTTTACCAATAGCAAGGGAAAGTTGCTCGTCGGCGACTCGCACCTTAGCACTTTTGTTTTTTGAATCAAGTGTAATTTCAAGAGCCTCAACGGGGGCAAGGGCTGATTTTATAAGTTCTTTTTGATCTTCAGTCCAAGGAATAATGTCCACTTTTTCTCCGCCCAGCTCATTGGTAACAGCCTGAACACGAACACCCTTTTGGCCAACACAGCTTCCAACAGGGTCAACTCCACTTTGACTTGAGTAAACGGCAATTTTAGATCGCACTCCCGCTTCTCTTGCTACAGCCTTCACTTCAACACTTCCAGAAGTTATCTCCGGCACTTCGCGGGCAAAGAGCTTAACAACAAACTCAGGGTCTGACCTTGAGAGAATAATTTGTTTTCCACGAGGGGTATCCTCTATACTCTTTAGTAGAAATGTAAGACGTTGATTAGGATTAAGACGCTCGCTGGGAATTCTTTCAGATGCTGGCATTATACCCTCTGTTCTGCCCAGATCAACCCTAACGTTTGGTCCATCGAATCTTAAAATCATTCCAGAAATTAACGATCCAACACGACCACTAAATTCATCCATAATCGAGTTTCTTTCAGCCTCTCGGATTTTCTGATGAATTACCTGTTTTGCAGTTTGCGCAGCTATTCGGCCAAATCCCGGTGGAGTAACATCTTTTTTTTCTTCGGGCTTTCCAAGTGGCCAAGCAAAGATCTTCACCTCACCCGAAACGGAATTAAGATCCACATCATAATCAAATTCATCAACCTCAATTCCCTGTTCGCGTGCGTCTCTTTTGTAGGCAGCTACAATCGCCTGTTTAATTGTACCAACAATAACTTCGGGATCTAAACCACGTTCTGTGGCTATAGCTTTTAATGCTTGGGCAAACTCTGTTCTTGGTATTTGTGCTGCCATATTATTAAAAAAGGTGGGCACTCGTCCCACCACTTCCTAACCATAACTCTTAAAATTCCAAGATCTATCTTACTCCAAAAGTCTTTTGAAGTCAAACAATTTCACAAACCCTCTTCTCTCATCTTCTCAATCAGCTTTCTTTGCTCTCGGGTAAGGCTCTCGGGAATATGAACCAGGATTCGGACATACTCATCTCCACGACCCCTGTGGCGCAAAAATGGCAATCCTCTATCTCTAAGTCTAATCATGCTGCCGGGCTGGGTTCCGGGACGAATCTTTATTTTTACTTCCCCATCAATAGTAGGAACAGAAATCTCCCCTCCCAAAGCAGCCAAAGAAAAGGGAATCTCAACCCTAACAAAAACATCAGCTCCATCCCTCTCAAAAATCTCATGCGGCCTTACATTTACAGACAAAACAAAATCATTAAAATCAACTCTTGTGCCATCATCCACACCAGCCGGAATTTTTATCTTTCTTTTCTTGCCTTCAATAGAAACTTCCTTTTCAACACCGTGAGCTGCCTCCATAAAATCAAGGGTTATAGAGTATCTGGGTTTCCTTTGAACTCTAGCAAAAGGACTTCCTCCGCCAAAAAATTGCTCGAAAATTTCAAACGGGTCCCCAAAGTCAAAACCAGCAAAAGGAGAGCCTCCTGAAGTGGTATATGTATAAGTAAATGGTCCCCACCTTCCTGATTGCTGCCCAAAAGGGCTCCCTGCCCCCATACCTCCACCAGGAGCAAAGGCAGCGTGGCCAAACTGATCATACGCGGCCCTTTTTTGGGGGTCAGAAAGCACCTGATACGCCTCATTTATCTCCTTAAAACGTTTCTCTGCTGCCTCTTTATCATCTTTATGCCTGTCGGGATGCCACTCCAAAGCCTGCTTTCTGTAAGCCTTTTTTATTTCATCGGCAGAGGCGTTTTTGGAGATACCCAGAATGTCGTAATAATCAACCTTTGAATTTGCCATGAAGTAATAATAGCATTTTATTCACAAACTGTTAAGCACTCAATTTAAATGATTGCTAAGCCCGAAACAATCGAAATCTCTTATACCATACTCTTTAAAAAGAAAAAGCCATTTGTATCACTGTACTAGTACAGTGATAAACAATACAATAATTCTTACCATTGACAATTCGTAATACAATCAATAAAATGTAAGAATCATGCAAATATCAACCGTTACCAGCAAGGGACAAATAACTATCCCGACCGAACTGCGAAAAAAGGTAGGCATCAAACCTACCGACAAAGTCATTTTTAGCCTCGTTAATGGACAAATTCTTATTTCAAAGCTTGCAACTATTGATTCTCTATATGGCAAATTAGCCAATCCTAAAGTAAAACCTTTAAGCAACAAAAAACTTGATAAACTGATAAGAACCAAGCTCTTCTCACAAAAAGATAAATGACAATCTATCTGGATACTAATTATCTTATTCGCTTTTTTACCAAAGACATACCAGAACAAGCACAAAAAGCAAAAGAGACACTTTCCAAAACCAAAAAAATCTACATAGCCACAATTGTTTTAGCCGAAACTGTCTTTATTCTAGAAAATCATTACCAAGCAAGAAAATTAGATATTTGTGAGAGTCTGTTTGCCTTTATCAAACAACCAAATATCTCATCACCGCAATTTACTCCTCTAGCCTTAACAATCTACAAAGGCGAAAACATAAGCTTTTACGATTGCCTCCTGATCGCAGAGACCCTAGAAAACAAAGCAAAGCTAGAAAGCTTTGACATAAAACTTATGAAGATTTTCAAAAAATACGAGAAATATCAAGAAGTAAAGTAATTCAATTGTTTTAATGTATCGATACACTCCCTAAATCTACTCAACTACCTCCCCCTCTTCAACCTTCTCTTCTCCATCTTTTTTGCTTTTATTTTTTTCCTTTTCTTTATCTTGCTCTGTCTGGCTACCTTGCTGTCCAGCCGCCTGTTGTCCTTGATACATCGCCTGGCCCACTTTTTGCAATTCTTCAGAAAGTTCAGCCACTTTCTTATCCAAATCCTCTTTGTTTACATCAGTCTTTGCCAATTCATCTTTAACTGCCTTTATCTTTTCTTCAACTTTTTCTTTTACATCTTTTGGTGCTTTATCTCCAGCGTCTTTGAGTGCTTTTTCGGCAGCAGCAACCATTGCGTCCGCCTTGTTTCTGGCTTCAACCGCCTCTGCTTTCTTTCGGTCTTCCTCTTTGTGTTTCTCTGCCTCCTCCTGCATCCTTTTGATTTCCTCATCCGACAAACCAACCGCTCCTGTGATTGTTATATTTTGGGTTTTACCGGTTGCCTTGTCTTTCGCGGTAACTTTCAGGATTCCTGAGGCATCAATATCAAAAGTAACCTCAATCTGAGGAACTCCACGAGGAGCAGGTGGAATCCCGTCCAAGATAAACCTTCCCAAACTTTTATTGTCTGGGGCTAACGGCCTTTCTCCTTGAGTGACATGAATTTCAACCTGAGTTTGATTATCAGCTGCAGTTGAGAAGATTTCGGTCTTACTTGTTGGTATTGTCGTGTTTCTGGGAATCATGGGAGTTGCTACATGACCCAAGGTTTCAATTGCCAAGGTTAGGGGAGTAACATCCAAAAGAAGAATATCTTTAACCTCTCCTCCCAAAACTCCAGCCTGAATGGCAGCGCCAACCGCAACCACCTCATCTGGATTGACCGATTTGTTGGGTTCTTTACCAAAATAATCCTTAACCAACTCTATAACTTTGGGCATTCTGGTCATCCCCCCAACTAAAATCACTTCATCAATCTCATGAGGATCTAATTTCGCGTCTTTAAGGCAAGCCTCAACTGGTTTCATTGTTTTCTCAAGCAAATCTTCAACCAAACTTTCCAGCTTCGCCCGAGTCAGCTTGAGGGTTAAGTGAAGTGGCTGGCCATCCTTTTGAGTAATATAGGGCTGGTTTATCTCAACTTCGCCTGCTGCAGACAACTCAATCTTGGCCTTCTCAGCAGCATCCCGAACACGCTGCAAAGCCTGTTTGTCAGCCCTAAGGTCAACAGCATTTTCTTTTTTGAATTCATCGCAAATCCAATCAACTATCTTCTCGTCAAAATCATCTCCCCCCAAGTGTGTATCGCCATTTGTTGCCTTAACCTCAAAAACTCCTTCCCCAAGCTCCAGAATGGAAATATCAAAAGTTCCTCCCCCTAAATCATAAACAGCAATTTTTTGGGCATTTTTCTTATCCATGCCATAAGCAAGTGCAGCTGCTGTTGGCTCGTTTATAATTCTTTCAACCTTCAGTCCTGCAATCTCACCAGCCTGTTTGGTAGCCTGGCGCTGCGCATCGTCAAAATAGGCAGGGACTGTAATCACTGCTGAGTCCACACTCTCCCCAAGATACGCCTCAGCGTCTTTTTTAAGTTTCATAAGAATCCGCGCAGAAATCTCCTGGGGAGTATAAGTTTTACCCTCAACCTCGATAACAGCCATTCTGTCCTTGGCAGAGGTAATCTCATAAGGAACCATCTTTTTAGTCCTCTGAACCTCAACATCATCAACTCTTCTTCCCATCAGTCGCTTCACAGAATAAATAGTATTCTTGGGATTTAGTATCATTTGCCTTTTGGCAACATCCCCAACCAAGTTTTTGACAGGCTCAACAACCGAAGGGGTGATATTGCGCCCTGTATCGGCCGCAGGAATGACTTTGGGACGTCCTCCCTCCATTACCGCTACAACCGAATTTGTTGTTCCTAAATCAATTCCTACAATTTTACTCATAGTAAGTTAATTTTTTTTAATTTTATTTACTTTCACTTTCGCGTGTCTTATAACCAAACCATCCTTAAATTTCCACCCTGACAGCAAAACTTCAAGAATCTCTCCATCTTTTAAGTTTTTGTCTTCGGTCACCTCAACTGCCTCATGGACACTGGCATCAAAAAGCTCTCCCTTTTTAACCTCAATCTCCATAACTCCTTCTTCTTCAAAAACCTTTCTAAACTCTCCTATAGCTATCGCCAAGCCGGAATCATTAAGGTGCTTTTGGGCCGAAACAAACATATCATAAACTGATAAAAGTTTAGCAATTATTTTTAAAGCTGCAAGTTGCCTCAAATCCTCTCTCTCCTTCTCAACCCTTTTTCTTAAATTGTCATAATCTGCCAAGGCTCGCGCAAGTTGGTTTTTTAAAAGTTCCAAGTCTAAACTTTCTTTTTCTTGCTTTTTAACTTTTCTCCCTTTCATTGTGCCATCTCTTGAATAAGTCTTCCAAAATACCTCACAACAGGAATTACATAAGGATAATTTTGTCTAAAAGGACCAATTACTCCAATTGCACCGTTTTTGTCTTTGACTATAAATCTTGTTGCAACCACTCCCACAGGTTCAAAATAATCCCAACCCAACTCTTCACCAAAAAGAATCTCAATCGGGCTTAAACCAGTTAATCTCTCAAAAAAAAGCTCATGTAATTTTCTGGTCTCTTCAAGAATTGAAAAAACACTTCTGCAAACTCCTATATCTGAAAATTCTGGTGCATCCATTATATTTCCATAACCCGCCCTCCAACTATCTCCCTCCTCGGTTGTAGCAACAGCCAAAGCGTGAGTCTGTTGAGCCAAGGCGTTTGTAACTTGATTCATAAGCTTATCAAAATTTTGCCTTACCTCTCTTACCTGTTCTTTTGCCTTAACCTCCTCGGTCAAACTCATCTGCTTTTCCTCCATAAGTTGATCAATATAAAATTTCATGGCCAATGGCGTTGGTACTCTTCCAGCAGAAGTGTGCGGCTGGCGTAAATAATTCATTTTAGTAAGATCAAACATCTCTTTTCTTATGGTTGCAGGAGAAACTCCTAGATTGTATTTTTTTTCCAAAGCCAAGGAACCCACAGGTTCGGCTGTGGCAATATACTCATCAATTAAAGCGCGTAATATTTGGATCTGTCTTGCTGTTAGTGCTGCTACCATTAGCAGTAAATTAACATGAGTGCTAATTTGTGTCAAGTATTAACGCTCTCACTCGTCGGAAGAGAAAGTGGTTCAGCTTCTTTTGTTGGGGGAGCACCAATTTTCCTGCGTTTTAATAAACTAACAAAAGACGCAAGCTCTTGCGATTTTAGAAAGTAGGAAAACATTAAATAAACAAAAAAACCAACCAATGCTACTAACGAAGTTAAAATAAATAGATTAACAGTGTAGCGGGTATCCAACACAAAGCGATTAAAAGAAAGAGCTGTCTCCGGGTCAACGCCCTGTAAAAAAGAGAGTCTTTTTACCCATACAGAACGGTCAAAAAGTTTGAGAAAGAAAAACATAACTATTCCTGAAGCCAAGGCGGCAATAAAACTTTTTATCATGGGTATAATCGAATCCAGTGGTAAAGTATGGTCTATCCTTTTTACCAGAAAGAAAAATAACAAAAGAGCCTGGAATATTGCGCCCAAAGAGAAGGAAGCAGCAAGCGCCCAGACAGGTAAAGAAAAACCTCCCACTAGAATAATATCGCTTGCAATTGTAATTAGAACCGCACCAATAGAGATAGCAACTGGCGTTTTTGTGTCATGAAGTGCATAAAATCCTCTTGCCAAAAGGGCAGAGGCCGATTGAAATACTATACCCACTGCAAAAGCAGTTAAAACTAAGCCTGTTTGGACTGTAGACTGCCAATCAAAAATTCCGGTTCCAAAAACCAAGCGTACTATGGGAATCCTTAAAACAATAAGTGTAGTCGATAATGGAAGAACCAAAAAAACAATCTGATAAAGGGTGGTAAAAAGAGTCTTACGAAATGCCTTATAATCTTCAGACTGGGCAGAAAGAGTTGGTAAAGAGGCCTTTGCCAAAGACACGCCAAAAATTCCAACTGGCAAAAGCTGAAGTGTATTTGCAAAAGTAAAGTAAGTATAAGAGGCGGTAGAGATAATTGATGCGAAAAAAAGTTCAACAGTCTTTGCAATCTGTTGAAAGGAAAGGTCAATCACACGGGGAATGGCAAGTCTGGCTATCTGAATTACGCCTTGGGTTGGTTTGATATTTCTACTAAATCTAAAACCCAGTTTGTAAGCGAAGGGCAGTTGAACTGAGAAATGAAGTAGTGCACCAAGAAATACTCCATACCCGGGACCTGGTAAACCCAAAAAGGGAGAGAAAATCAAAGTCCCTAAAATAATTCCTAGGTTGTAAAAAACTGGAGCTAGGGCAGAAATTAAAAATCTTCTTAGGGATTCGAGTACCCCAGTTAGGACATAACTGACAACAAAAAAACCTTGGGCAGCGAATAAAATTTTTGCGATTGAAGCAATTTTGCGTGTGTCTTCGACCGAATAACCTGGGGCCAGGATAGTATAAAACGGTTCTGAAAAAAAGCTAAAACAAAAGGCAAAAACTATAAATATCAAAAGGCCTATATTCACAACCCTTCCAGCAATATCCCAAGCTTCTTTTTTACTCTTATTTAAAGCTTTTGTGAAAACCGGAATAAAAGCCGAGGAAAAAGTCCCAAAGACCAAGACTTCAAATACAAGGTCCGGCAATCTAAAGGCTGCAAAAAAAAGTGATAAAGATTCAGGAGTAAAAAAATGGGCAAGTACCCTTTGGCGCACCAAACCCAACACTCTTGAAGCAACAACCATAAACATGATGATTGTTGCTGCAGAAAGAACAGAGTTTTGTGGACCAGTAACAAGCCTCTTACCCCTTTTAAAAATCTTGTCAAACATATTGATATTTGAGCCTTGGTAAATTATACTGTCGATATCAGGAAAATTGAATTCACAATTTTTGAATTCCTAAGATGCCGGTAACCAAAACAGCCAAAAGAGCCCTTCGGGGTTCGAGAAGAAAAAAACTTGTAAACGAAAAGATTAGAAAACTATTAGACCTGGCTATTCGTCTGGCTAAAAAGTCCAAGTCCAAAACTGCAATTGCCAAGGCGTTTTCTCTTGCAGACCGCGCTGTCAAAAAGAAAGTTATTCACCGCAACAAGGCCGCCCGCATCAAAAGTAGTCTTTCCAAACTCCTTCCAAAAACAAAAACTAAAACAAAATCCAAAAAGTAATTCCTCTGGATTAAATAATTCTTCTCTCGGCAATTTCTGTGTGTTATATTTAAAGTAGTTATATGGCTGCCCTGAGGAAAAAAAAGCCTAGTGTAAATCTTTTGCCGCAAGAGGAATTTGCAGCTTCTACTGCCGGTAGGGTTTTAACGTGGATACTGTCAACTTTCAGAATTATAGTTATTATCACAGAGCTTATTGTCGTGGCTGCTTTTGTCTCAAGATTTTGGCTGGATGCGAAAATTTCGAATCTGAATGACGAACTAACCCAAAGACAATCAATTATCAAATCATTCTCGGATCTTGAAAAAAATTTCAAACTTGCTCAAAAAAAGCTTAAATTTTTCTCAGAAATCACAAAAGAAGACAATAAGTTCTTCCCTGTACTTTCCAGTAGTGTTTCTCTTTTACCTCCTGAAGTTACTCTTATTAAATGGAATTTAGATAAAGGCGTCCTTAAAATAACTGCAACAAGTTTTTCCGAACAATCAATTCTGCAATTTGTCTCAAACTTGGAACACTCTGGAAAATTTGAGAACGTGAGCGTAGATCAGATAGATATAAAAGCTGATAAGCCAGGAGTAAATTTCACCATAAGTGCAAGTTTAAAGAAAGAAAAATAATATGGCAGTAAGCTGGCAAACAGGTTATTTAAGATACAAACAATATTTTATGAATATCTCTCTTTTTTATAGGAAAAGAGAGGATGTCCGTATGTTTCTGGAAATTCTTCTGACACTTCTTGCAATTGCTTTTTTTGTTCTTGGGGCCATAAGACCCACATTGTTGACAATTGCCCAACTGGTAAACGATATTAAAGAGAAAGAAAAAACTCTTGCCGAGATGGAATCCAAAATAACTAACCTCAATAAAGCCAAGAATCTTTACTCTCGTGAATTTAGCAAAATTTCACTTTTGGATAGCGCCATTCCCAACTCTCCGGATCCACTTAAATATTCACGTCAACTTGAAGCACTGGTTCAAAAAAATTCTCTCGTCTTGAAAAAATTTACTCTTGGTAGGGTATCTTTACTCGGTACAAGCAGCAACCAACAAACTGCAAATTCTCAAGAGGTAAATGATTTTAAAAGTTTCAGTATTTCTTTGGACGTTCAAGGAGATTACCCACTTCTGACAACTTTATTTTCCCAATTAGAAAACTTAAGAAGGCCTTATGTTTTAGAAAGTGCTACTTTTAGTATTGTCCCCCAGGAAAACCAGATACTTTTGTCTATTACCGGCTTAGTGCCCTATCTTGAAAGTAGTAATTTAAATCAATGAGAACAAAGATACGCGCCCCAAAACTTGTGGTCATTACTGCGTTAACTGTAATCACAATTATAGTCTGGGTTTCATTTGAAGTTTACAGGGCGTTAACCAAAAGACCAGATGTAGGTGTTCCTCCAGAAATCCTTTCACCGATTGACCCCACCCTTGACGCCAATACTCTAGATAAGCTACAAGAAAGAATGCACTTTGAGGAGTCCGAAATTAAGATTAACAAACCAACACCAACACCTACACTAACCGTCGAAAAACCACAAAGTACCAGCGAAGAGGTCCAAATTTCAGAATGAAAAAAAAGTTTACAATTCCAACAATTATCGGTCTTTTTGTTTTGATAGTCGGGATAGGAATCGGAGTCTTTCTAGTTGAACGAAGTCAGGTCTTTAGGCTTGGGGCTCAAGCCGAAAAAGCACCTAAAAATATCAGGGTTACCAATATTACTGACTCCTCATTTACAGTCTCTTGGACTACTGATAAAGAGTATGTCGGTTATATAATTTGGGGAGAGTCAAATTCATCAATCAACAAGACAGTATCCTTTGAAGAAAATAAACCAACAACCACCAACTTAGTAACCATAAATAATCTAAATCCATTAACCAACTACTACTTTAAAATAAACTCAGGTGGAGTTGAATTTGATAATAGCGGCATACCATGGTCAGTTACTACCGCTCCCAAGATTGACTCTATTCCTTCAACACAGGTAATTTCAGGCACAATCCTTACCGCTTCGGGCCAACCGGCTGCAAATGTTTTAGTCTATGCAACTGCCGCCGGAGGAAGTCCGCTGGTTACCAAAACCTCATCCAATGGAAGCTGGGTAATTCCCATTAGTACCAGCCGAACCTACCCAGACCTTTCTTCGTACCTACCTATTTCTGCAAAAGACCCTACTATTAATATATTTGTTCAAGGGGGGCCTCGGGGTATTGCCTCAGCTCAAGTGTTTTTAGAAAGCGCAAGTCCCGCTCCATCAATCACTCTCGGGCAAACTTATGATTTTAGAAATGAAGAAAACTCCCTAGAGTTACCCAAAGCTTCACTGGAACTTCCCCAGTCCACATCCTCTCCAAGAATCACCTCAACAACCGGGACAGATAAATTTCCCACCACTGTTAGTTTAATAAGCATCAAGGAAAAAGAAAGCATTACCACCACAAAGCCAGAATTTTTTGGTCAAGGCCCCCCCGGCACAACAATCACAATAAAACTTGAGTCAGAACCAATAATTAAAACACTTACTATCGGGTCATCAGGAAGTTGGCAATGGTCTCCTCCCAGCGATCTTACCGAGGGGGAACACACTATCACCATTAGCTGGCGAGATTCCAGTGGAATCTTAAGAACCATAACCAGAAGCTTTACCGTGTTGGCAGCCGAGGGGCCGGCTTTTGAATCTTCTCCATCGGCAACCACCCCAACGCCAACTCCCACTCCAACTAAGACACCCACTTCTACTCCAACACCTAAACCAACTTCAACTCCCACTCCCACTAGACCAATTACACCAACCGCTAGTCCCTCTCCAACACCAAGAGTTTCACTACCTTCTACTACTTCAGGAATTCCAACAGCTGGAGACTTGACACCAACTATTGCTCTTCTTATGATGAGTTTAGGCCTAATTTCTACAAGCTTTATTATTTGGAAAAAGGGAGCAAATTAATATCATGGATCCAGTCTATCAAACAAATACACAACAACCTCTAGAAAATCAGCTTCCAGCATTTATGGTAAATGCCAATGAACCCCCGCGAGCAAACCCAGAAGAAGACCAAAACAGGTTAAAAAGGGTCTTGGGAGGGTTTGGAGGAAGTCGCAAAAAAACTATTGCAACAATTTTGGGTATCCTACTTCTAGTTGTTGGGGTTGGAGCAGGAGTGGTTCTTGTCCAACAGCGACAACTACAAGAAAAAGCGGCTGTCCAGAAATGTGATGGTTGGGCCAATCCTGGAGAGGTTCACTGCAACACTCAAGAGTGTCAGCAATATACTTGCGGGTCGGACGGTCGCTGGCAAGGACCACAGGGGACAGGAGTTTGCGCAAGCCATCCTGACTGCCAAACTAAGCCCCCTCAAGAAGAGTGGGAATATATCACTTTTATCTGTGACCAATGTTCTCCGGATAGAAGATGTCAAACTCCTGATGTGGGAGTGAACCCAAGAATGATTTTTGGAAATCAACCGGGGGCATGTAATCAAGTTGATAGAAGACCTAAGGGTTCAACCACCCAAAATTGGGAATTGGTTAGCCTTTGCGAAACAAATCAACCTTGTGTAATCAAACCAACCCCCACACCTACACCAACTCTTATACCCACCTCTACACCCACTCCGGCTGCGGATATCAGCGCACAATGTCTAAACATCAAAGCCTTTGACAAGGACTGGAATGAGCTTAGTATGGCTGAGCTTGCTAAACTCAAACCCAAAACCATCGTTCGTTTCACAGTAGTCGGTAGCGCAACTAGCGGAAGCTTTGATATGGGAAGATTTACGATAAATGGTGTCCAAAGAAATCCTGTTACAGCAAAAAGGCCGGGAACTCAGGAATTCTATGATGAATACACTATACCGGAAATTCCAACAGGACAAACTTCTTTGACTATTACCGTGAATGCTGAAATACATCATACAGTGGTGGGGTGGATTTAAAAATGGATACAATCAAGAAAAACTCAACAACAATTCTAATAATCTTAGCAACAATAATTCTAGCTGGAGTCGCCATATTTACCGCTGTCAGGTTATATCAACTAAGACAAAGCTCTGTTTCTCCTACTTATCCTGAATCCCAGCCTAAAGCCTGGGATTGTGAAAAGTATAATTTCTCTGTCGATAAATTTGGAAATGTCCAAGTGACAAATACTTCCGGTAGTGCAGTAAATCCCCAGCAGGCAAAAGTCTATATCAATAATCAGCTAGTTCAAACACTCGATGTTCCCTTGGTTGAGCCAGGACAAGTTGTCAATCTGGGGAAGGTTAGTGTACCCAAGGAAGGATTTGATTGGCGTGTTGAGGGAACTGTTGAATGTTTAGACTTTGGACATATTGAAGGATTAAAAACTTCCTGTGAAGCACTTACATTTACAATTAGTACTTCTATACCCACCCCCACTCCAACGCCAACAGGCACACCCAGTCCCACCCCAACCGGAACTTTGACACCAACACCCACGCCCACACCAACATCAACACCTAGTGCAACTTCCACACCAACCCCCACCTCTACGTCTACTCCTACGCCAACCAAGACTCTCGCACAGGCATCGCCCACGCCTACACTCACACCAGTTGGAGCAGCACTACCCGAAGCTGGAATTAGCTTGCCAACTATTCTTTTGGTTGGTATAGGACTGGTTCTGGTTTTCTGGGCAGTACTCCTGGTAGTCTAAATGCCCGACTGTTATACTTGCCCCCTATGGATATTGCGATAATTGGTGCTGGATTTACAGGCTTGAGTGCAGGACTAAGACTTGCACAAAGAGGACACAGGGTGAGTATTTTTGAAGCACATACAGGCCCCGGAGGGTTAGCTGGGGGGTTTAGAAAAGATAATTGGAACTGGCCTCTTGAGTACTACTATCACCATTTCTTTACCTCTGATCACTTCGCTTTAAATTTAGCTAAAGAAGTTGGAATTAAGACAAACTTTTATACTCCTAAAACTTCAACTTATCTAAATGGGAACATATATCAACTAGACTCACCCAAAAGCTTATTTAACTTCCCCCATCTTAGCTTTATCAACCGACTAAGAACCGGAACCGTCATATTTTTTCTTAAACTAAACCCCTTTTGGAAGATTTTAGAAAGTTCAACTTCTGAAGAATTTATAAGAAAAACCATGGGAGAACAAACCTGGCGGGTTCTTTGGAAACCACTTTTTTATGGAAAATTTGGGAAACTCGCAGAAGAAATTCCAGCTTACTGGTTTTGGACCAGAATTCACAAAAGGAGTAGAAAACTAGGTTATCCGGAGGGGGGTTACCTGACTCTGGCTGAAAAACTAGCAGAAAAAATAATTAAAAAAAGGGGTAAAATTTTTTACGAAACTTGTGTTGTAAAGGTTTTAGAGAACAAGGACAAATTTGTGATTAAATATGAAAATTCAGGAAAAGCCGAAAGTCAAAAGTTTGATTTTTTAATCTCGACAATCCCCTTCAAAACTTTTGATAAAATCTTCCCTGGATTGCCAGAAAAATACAAAAAAAAATTCTTAATGGTAAGAGAACTTGGAGTAATAAATGTGGTTATAAGACTTAAGAAACCCTTTTTACCCGATAAGACTTACTGGCTAAATATAAACGATCTTTCATATCCTTTTGTGGCTGTTGTTGAACATACCAACTTTATAAATAAGAAAAACTATGGCGGGGAGCACCTCTTATATGTGGGGAAATATCTTCCTGCCACAGACAAGCAGTTTTGGCTTGACAAGAAAAAATTAGTCTCACTTTATAAAAAATACCTCAAAAAAATAAATCCAGGTTTCGAAAAAAATATAATCGGAGTTGAAGTTTTCAAAACTCCTTACGCCCAACCAGTTTTTCCAAAGAACTACTCAAAACATCTGCCAGATGTTGTCTCCCCAGTACCAAGGCTCTTTATCGCCACCATGCAGCAGGTCTACCCTTGGGATAGGGGAACCAACTACGCCATCGCCATGGGTGAAAAAGTGGCCAATCTTATATAGTAAAAGTATGAGGGCAAAAAAAAACATACTTTCTCCAACTATTTTTATTATCTTGATATCTTTTCTAGGAGGGTTAATGAGGTTTTACAATCTCAACTGGGACGAAAAATTAAATTTTCACCCCGATGAACGCAATGTTGTCATGGCAGTAACCAGAATTTCCTTTTTTGACCAACTTGACCCAAAATTTTTTGCCTATGGAGGATTTACTATTTATTTATATAGAGCTGCCGCAGAGACTCTCGCTTGGTTTACTAAAAACGGCAGCTGGTTGACAGATTGGGGAAATATTAGTCTTATTGGACGACACTTTTCAGCTCTTGTCTCGACACTTTCAATTTTTCTTGTTTATATACTCGCAAGAAAGCTCTTTAATCTCAAGACAGCACTTTATGCTACCATTCTTTCTGCCTTTGTTCCGGGACTTATCCAATCTGCCCACTTTGCAGTTACAGAAAGCTTTCTTGTCTCTTTTGCTCTTTTAATATGCATTTTCTCTTTGAGAATCATCAATCAGAAAAAGACGGCGGCCTACATAACTACCGCATTTTTTTTGGGTCTAGCAGTTGCAACAAAAATTTCTGCACTGGCTTTTCTCGTTATACCAATTAGTGCCCATTTGTTAACCTTGACAAGAAAGCATTTTCTCAGAAAACAAGTTCTAGCTGCTGTTGCGGTAGTAGCGGGTTTAAGTATTTTTATGATTTTTTCTCCATACACTCTTTTGAACAGGGAAAAATTTTTTGAATCAATGAGGTACGAACACGGTGTAGTAAAAGGAACTTTACCTGTTCCCTACACCCTCCAATTTACAAATACAATTCCTTTTTTATATCAACTAGTTAATCTTCCTTGGCTTGTTGGTTTAAATGCACTAACTGGAGTTTCTGCTTTAATTTTGCTTTTTTTAATTGCTTTAAAAACAAGAAACAAGAATCTTTTAGTTTTTTTGAGTTTTCCTATTTTATACTTTCTTTATGTCGGCAGCTGGCACGCAAAGTTTGTTCGCTATCTTGTTCCGCTTATTCCTTTTCTTATTATTGCCTCTGGTTGGTTTTTGGAGAGGATTGAAGTCAAGTTGACCTGGTTGGGAAAAGCAATAAGTTTTTTTGTTATCTTTACAACCGTGGTTTGGGGAATTAGTTTTTTTTCTATTTACACAAAAACTCAAACAAGGATAGAAGCTTCTTACTGGATTTACAAAAACATCCCCCGAGGGTCAACGCTTTATACCGAGCATTGGGATGACGGATTGCCGGTACCGCTTAGCGAAGGAAGTCCTAATTTATACAAAATCGAGCAACTTACTATCTATGAACCTGATAATTTCCAGAAAGCCCTTTATTATGCTGACAAGCTCGCAAGTGGCGAGTATATCATTCTGAGTAGCCGAAGATTATGGGGGACTCTGACACATTTGCCCGATATGTATCCAATAACCAGCAATTATTACAAATTATTATTTTCCGGAAAACTTGGTTATTTTCAAATTGCAAGTTTTTCTTCGTACCCAGAAATTTTCGGAGTCAGTATTAACGATGATGCCAGCGAAGAAACATTTCAGGTTTACGACCACCCAACAGTCTTAATATTTAAAAAATTCCAAAAACTCTCAAAAGGAGATATCCTTAATATGCTTTATGACAAATGACATTATCTACATAACTACTTGGTGGTTGGTGTTTTTGGTTATTGGAGTAGTTAGTTTTCCTTTGGTATGGTTTTTTTTGCGGCGTTTTTCTGACGGCGGCTATGGATTCACAAAAATTGCTGGGCTCATTCTTACTTCTTATACCGCTTTCTGCGGAGGAACTCTAAAAATCTTGCCATTCAAAACCATAAATCTTTATATAATTCTTGCAGCTTTTTCTCTCCTGAACCTGTTGATTTTCTCAAAGCATAAAAATCAGATATTAAAGACTTTGACAGAACGAAAAAGGATAATTTTGGCTCAAGAAATTTTGTTTTTTTTAGGACTTTCTTTTTGGTCAATAATTCGTGGCTTTCAACCGGATATCCGCGGACTTGAGAAATTTATGGACTTTGGTTTTATCAACTCAATCTTAAAAAGTGATTTTTTTCCTCCTTCTGATATGTGGATGGCGGGAAAAGCAATAAATTACTACTGGTTTGGACACCTTTTTACGGCTTTCGCTACAAAAATTTCCCAAATTCCCTCTGATATTACCTATAACCTTATGATTGCAACCATTGCTGGGTTTACCCTGACAGAAGTCTTCTCAATTGTTTCAACTTTTCTCTTATCAGCAAAAATCAAAAAAATGCAAATTGTCTATTTGGGAGCTATAGCCTCTTCGTTTTTGGTGGTTTTTGCCGGCAATTTCCACGCTCCCTTTTATATCTTAAAAGACGGCACGGAAAGATACTGGTATCCTGACGCAACTCGCTTCATTGGTTACAACCCCGACGTTGAAGATAAAACAATTCACGAATTTCCTATTTATTCCTTTGTTGTTTCTGACCTTCATGCACATCTCCTCAACCTTCCTGTCGTTATTTTTTATCTGGCGCTTTTGTGGAACCACTTTATTTCTATAAACAATAAGAAAAAATATCTAAACCACATTCTTATGAGTTTTTGTTTGGGAGTAATAATTATGACAAACACTTGGGACTTTGCAAATTATTCCCTGCTGACCTTTGTAATTTCTCTTGTTCTTACCAGAAAAAAGTTTATCCAAAGAGCAATTACCATGGGAGCTATTGGAATTGGCGCTATCATTTTTGCTTTACCCTTCTTGACTCATTTTTCATCGATTACCGAGGGAATAAAATTTGTTCACAGCCACTCCCGCATTTGGCAACTGGCAATTTTATGGGGGTTTCCGGCAATTACAGGAACAATCTTTTTTCTTATTCTTGGCAGAAAAAGAAAGATTATTGTTTCAGATTTATTTATCCTTGGCCTTTTCTTGACTGCCTTTATTCTTGTTATCATTCCCGAGATTATTTATGTCAAAGATATCTACGCTGCATCACACTATAGAGCAAACACCATGTTTAAACTTACCTACCAGGCTTTTGTAGTAAGCTATCTGTCAGCAGGATACGTTTTTGTTAGAACTTTCTTCTTAGTAAAAAAATATCTTTACAAATACATCCTAACCACCACCTACTTACTACTAGCTAGTAGTGTACTTATCTATCCATACTTTGCAATCAAATCTTATTATGGGGAACTAAAAACCTACCACGGGCTTTCTGGAGAAAAATGGCTTGCTAGCCAGTATCCAGATCAATACCTTACACTCCTTTGGTTTAGGGAAAATGTCATTGGACAACCAGTAATTCTTGAGGCCCCCGGAGACAGCTACACGGACTACAACATTCTTTCAGCTTATAGCGGGTTGCCAACCGTCCAAGGCTGGTTTGTCCATGAATGGCTCTGGCGGGGAAAACCGGAGATTCCCCAAGCAAGAGTCAACGATGTACAAATTATTTATACGTCGCAAAATTTAAACGAAACTAGAAATCTTTTGCATAAATATAAAGTGGAATATATAGTGGTTGGTGCATTTGAACGACAAAAATATCCAAACTTAAATGAACAAAAGTTTACACAACTCGGGGAGCCTGTTTTCTCAGCCGGACAATCAAGAGTCTATAAAGTCACTGTCATTTAATCTTCAAGTCATTTATTCAAAATCTCCTTTACCCATTCTTTTACTTCTGACCAATCTCCTTTTTTGGGGATAAAGACATAAAGATTATCATACTTGGCGGAAATTGGCGGATTCTCTAAAAACTCCTCTGGTAGAATAAAAGACCTCTTGGATTCTCTAGCGTCAAAAGCGCGTCTTACCAGAATAACCAAGACAGAATCGCCTATGTCTGTTTCGATAGAATCTTTAAATATTGTCCAAAGAGAGCTAACTTTTGATTTGGAAAGAAAAATCGAAGGCATGGAGACTTTTTTAATTATCGCATCTATAATTTTCTGCTGTCTGGCGCTTCTGGCAAAATCGGTTCCCTCATCACCTTGGGCATTGCGGGAACGCACAAACTTTAGGGCAGTTTCGGAATCCATTGTTTGCAAACCTTTCTCAAATCTGACAGTCTCGTATCTACACTTAAGTTCTTTATCTCCTTCGCACAAATCATTTTCTCGTCCAGGAATTGGGTATTTCTCATCTGTAAAAGAATTTTCAACATTAACATCAATACCCCCCAAAATATCTATCACCTTCAAAAAGCCGTAAAAGTCCACAACTGCCGCGTAGTGAATTGGTTGCCCCAAAATTTCCTCTACCGAAGACTTGGCCAAAAGTATCCCGCCACCGCTTTGTTTTTGGTTCCCCCAATAATAGATGCTGTTTAATTTAGCCCGAAGCGCAGGAATCCAAATATCCCGGGGAATAGAGATAAAAACAAGGTCGTCTTTCTTGTGAGAGAAGGAAACAAAAATAATTGTGTCTGTCAAATCCGGCGCCTCATGTCCTTCTCCTCCTTTTCCCAGAATCAAAACATTGGTTCTGCCCTCAAAGGATAAAACTTCTTCAGATGGGGTAAAAAGAAAGTTTTTGGCAAGGTCTAGATAATAACCAAGACTAGTCTTGCCTATAAAACCTACAATTCCCCAAATAACAAGAGATACACCCATGCCAATTATGCCCAACAAACCAATCCGTGTTAACCAAAGATGCTTTAAAATCCTTCTTTTTAATCTTGATAAAAAAATTCTGCGTTTGGTTAACTTCTCTTCTTCCATGGTAGAATAAAACCCAGTGATGGGTATTGTATTTAAAGATAACTCTTATAACAAGCTCTTGGAAGAACTGAATCATCCACAAAGACAGGCTGTAACTTACGAGGGCGGACCTCTTCTGGTCTTGGCCGGGGCGGGAAGTGGTAAAACACGTGTTCTAACCCATCGGGCTGCTTGGCTTATCGCCACTCGCAAAACCAAACCCGAAGAAGTTCTTCTTCTAACTTTTACCAACAAAGCTGCTAACGAAATGAAAGAAAGAATCACCACTCTTTCTAATCAAGCTCCATTTTTTGCAGGAACCTTTCATTCTTTTTGCGCCAGAATTTTGCGGCTTGAAGGGAAGTATATTGGTATTAACCCCAGTTTTATTATTTATGATGAGGAAGATCAAAAAGACGCCATTAAGCAGATACTTAAGGATTTCGATTTACTAAAAGACTCTTACAGTCCAGCAAACGTTGCCTCCGAGATATCGTCAGTCAAAAACCAGATGATTACCCCCCTTGGCTATTCAGAGATTGCCAATGGAGAATGGCAAGAAACTTTTTTTAAGATTTACTCTGCTTACGAAAAATTTTTAATCGAAGTTGGGGCATTGGATTTTGACGACCTTCTTTTGAAAGCAGTTAAATTATTTGAAGAGTCAAGGGAGGTTTTGGATAAATGGCAAAACAAACTAAACCATGTTCTTGTTGACGAATGGCAGGACACTAATAAAATTCAGTATAAGCTTACAAAACTGCTGGTTGGTAAACAAAAAAATATCACGGCAGTTGGAGACGCGGCTCAATCAATTTACAGTTGGCGCGGTGCAGATTTTAGAAATATAACCAATTTGATACACGACTTCCCAAATATAAAGATTATCAATCTTGAACAAAATTACCGCTCAACTCAAAACATTTTGTCAGCAGCTAATTCAGTTATATCCAAAAACACCACACATCCGGTTTTAAACCTTTGGACCCAAAACGACACTGGAGAAAAAATAAGAATCTTTAAGGCCAAAACAGGGCTTGATGAAGCTAGTTTTGTTAGCCGTGAAATCAAGCATTTAAAAACAACAGAGGGTTTTGATTTTAAAGACTTTGCGGTTTTGTATCGAACAAACGCGCAGTCAAGAGTTTTAGAAGAGGCATTCTTGCACTTTGGTATTCCCTATATAATTGTTGGTGGAATACGTTTCTATGAGAGAAAAGAAATTAAAGATATACTTTCTTTTTTAAGACTTTTAGTTAACCCCTCTGATGTTGTTTCTGAAAGAAGGGTCAAAAAACTGGGTAAGAATCGTTTTGAAAGATTCAAAAATTTTGCCGAAAAAATCCGCGAAGATTTGAAAGATTATTCTACCTTGGAATTGATGGATAAAATTGTGCAAAGTACAGATTACCTTGGGCTTTACCAAAAAGAATCTGAAGAAAACATTGCCCGGCTTGAAAATATAAAAGAACTTAGATCGGTTGCTACAGAATTTCCAAACATAGAAAACTTTTTGGAAAACGTTACCTTGGTTGAAGCCGAGCAAAATGAAAAGGGATTTCTTAAATCGGCTACGATTAATAAAGGAAATAGCGTCACTCTCATGACTACCCATGCCGCCAAGGGTCTAGAGTTTCCTGTTGTCTTTATTGTTGGCATGGAGGAAGGACTTTTCCCCCATGCGAGGGCTTTATGGGAAACTAGTGAACTTGAAGAAGAAAGGCGTTTAGCTTATGTTGGTATGACGAGGGCAAAGAATCTTTTGTATCTAACCTATGCTTCTTGCCGCCTTTATTTTGGTCAAAAATCCTCAAATCCACCAAGCAGGTTTTTGATTGAGATTCCTGAGTCACTTATCAAACCCATAAACCACTCCATCATCAACAAAATTTTGGAATATAATTTTAATGAATAAATGCAAATCCGAGAAATAACACCAAAAGAAAAAAGTGCTTTTAATAAAGTTGCAGTTCATCCTCTACAAAGTTGGGAGTGGGGAGAGTTCAGAAAAAAAACAGGAAATAAGGTTATTAGAATCGGGGAATTTGACGGAAAAAAGTTGCTGCGTGCAACCCAGATTGTTTCAAGCTCAATTCCCCACTCTTATTTTCAAGTTGCCACAATTCTTAGGGGGCCTGAGATATCAACCCAGATGCTTTCTTTTTTAAAAAAGCTGGCAAAAAAAGAACACTTCATATTTATAAAACTTGAACCTTATATCATAAGGTCTAAAAAAACCGAAAAATTAATAAATCTTTTAAGAAGTTCCGGGGCAGTAAGGGGCAGGAGATTTTTTACTCCAACTAGTTTTTGGATTGATTTGACCAAATCCGAAAAAGAGCTTTTTTCCAGTTTTCACCCCAAGACTCGCTACAACATCCGTTTGGCCCAAAAAAAGGGTGTAATTATCAAGGAGGATAATTCTTTAGAGGCTTTTGAAAGGTATCTTTCTTTGACGCGCGAAACAATTGCTCGGCAGAACTTTTATGCCCATAACGAAAACTACCACCGTCTCATGTGGGAAACACTACATAAAGCCAAAATTGCAAAATTACTCACGGCAACTTATAACCACGAAATAATTGCCACATGGGTGCTTTTTGTCTGGCATGACTTTCTTTATTATCCTTATGGAGCTTCAACCGACAAATACAAAAACGTCATGGCTAATAATTTGATGATGTGGGAAGCAATTAAATTTGGTAAAAAATTAAAACTAAAAACTTTCGATTTGTGGGGTAGGGAAGAGGGAAAGGGCTTTACCAAATTTAAGGAGGGCTATAATCCCAAAGTTATCGAGTTTTTAGGCTCTTGGGACCTTATTACCAGCCCCGCCTATTATCCATACAGGTTCGCCGAGTCTCTTCGCTGGCTTTATCTGCGCGGCAAGGCAAAGCTTGGCCTTTCAAAACCAAAATTCTAAATGCAGGATCTTCGCCAAACTAAAAACTATGCCAAATATATGAGACTTATTGGCTGGGAAGTTGGAAAGTTAAATGATATATATTATTTCAGTAAGAAAATCCCATTTATCGGGAGGGTTGTCAAAATCCAGCGGCCCAAAAACTTTTCTGTATTAATGTATCGATACATTAATACAAAACTAAAACCCTTCCAGATTATTTTTGAACCCCAAAGAGAAAACCACTTAACCCAGCTAATCAAAAACGGTTTCAAACTCCGGAAATCTACATTCTTGCCTTCCAAAACAATTCATATTGATCTCACAAAAACAAGAAAATTTCTTTTAAAAGGAATGCATTATAAGACTCGCTACAATATCAAAATTGCCCAAAGAAACAAAGTTGTAATAAAAATTTCAAAAGATATTGAGCTTTTTGCCAACTTTTGGCAGTTTTGCGCTCGCAAACGCGGATTATTTTTCTCGCAAAAAAAAGAGATAGTTTCAATTCATAAAGCTTTTAAAAATGATTCAGATGTTTTTTGGGCATTTTCGAAGGAGGGTATTATTTTGGGAGGAATACTTATGATCTACACCAAAAATATAGCCTATTATATGTATGCCGCTTCAACTTTCGAGGGCAAAAGCCTTTTTGCCCCAACGCTCTTGGTCTGGAAGGCAATAAACAAATCCAAAAAAAGAGGTTGTAAAATCTTTGATTTTGAGGGAATTTATGATGAACGTTTCCCATTAAAAAGCTGGCTGGGTTTTACCCGCTTCAAAAAATCCTTCGGAGGTAAAATTATCGAATATCCGGGTGCTTTCCAAAAAACAATAATTACAAATTTGTTTAGATGGCCTTAGATATAAGAGAAACTAATCCACGTTACAATACAGCTTATACTCACAACTTCTACAAAGAATTCCTCCGGAACATCTGAAATCTGACCCTTCGATTTGTCTTCTTATCTCATAAATCTCTTCAGTAGCCTCATTTAACTGTTTTTCAGTTCTCACTGTAGTAATTTTTTTCTGATTGTCAAAATAATAAAGTGTTAGTTTTACTTCTTCCGGACGCTTTCCAAAGGGAATTTCTTTGACTAAAGTAGCACAAAGAGCATAAAAGGTGAGCTGCAGGTCATGATCAATCTCCTTTTGTGTTGGGACATTGACTCCAGTTTTGTAATCAATAATTTCAATTACTCCGTTTCCCAAATCATCAACTCTATCAATCTTCCCCCCGACGACAAGTGGTCTTTCTTTTTCTTTGCTGGGAAGGGGTGCGCGAAATTGCTGTTCAAGAACAATAGGTAAAATACCCGGGTCAAATTCACTCTTATAATATTCTCTCAAATACCTTTTTGCTTTCTCAAAAGACTTTTGTTCATGACTCTTGCTAGCATAACCCTCCCTTATCCAATTTTCAGATAACTTGAAAAGAAGCAGTTCTTCGGATGGTCTTTCCCCTTTTTTGAGATCCTCATAGAAAAACCTTAACGCCGAGTGAATAGATACACCAAAGCTTTGGGAAGCAGATGGGGGAGTTGGCACATTTAAGATATAGCGAAGCCTGTAGTGCAGTGGGCAGGTTTTAAAAGTTTCGATTTGAGAATAAGAAAGATAATCTATATGCAATTTTGGTATCTCATGTTTAGTACTTAGTGTTTTGGGGGTAGAATAATCTAAAAACGACAACTGTTCTCTTACTCCCTTGATTTCTGAAGAAACAACTTCGTCTCCCAAAGCCTCGAGTATAAAAGGCGACAGCTTTTTTTCCCTTTTCCCCTCTCCATAGTAGTCTGCCACAGTTAAATAAAGCCTCTCCATTGCCCGTGTCATCCCCACATAAAAAAGTCTTCGCTCCTCCTCAAGATGATAGTCGCCCTTTGGCAAAACCTCCTTAATCAGCTCTTCAGAAATTGGTATCTGTTCGCGTCTCTCATATGTCGGGAATCTTCCCGCGGCCAGATTAACCAAAAAAACAACAGGAAACTCCAATCCCTTACTTGAATGAACAGTCAGGATATTCACCGCATTTTTTGCATACCAATCTGTATCATTTGCCAAAGGAGATTCACCAAGCTCACTGGCCAAATCTATCCAATCAACAACGCTAGAAACACTTGCATCTTCATGATCAACTTCATAAGTTTTGAGCTTGTCAAAAAATTTTGAGATATTTGCGGCTTTTTCTTCAGCTTCCACCGACTTGGGGTTAAGAAGGCTGGGTAAAATTTCAAACTCCTCCAAAAAATAGTAAAGAATCTGCCCGGCCGTCTCCTTTTGCAAAAGCTTCAAATGCCTATCAATGACCTTTAATATCTTTTTGACTTTTATTTTTGTTTCTTGAGAAACAAAAATATCATCCACCTTTTCCAAAGCCTCAAACAAAGTTAGGTTGTTGCGTTTCGCAAAACTTCCGATTTTGGCAACTTCACGGGGACTTATAGCAAAAATATCCATCGAAAGCACCCTGTACAGGGAAACAGAATCATCCAGCCTATCCAAAACCCTAAGATAACTTATCAAGTCAACAACCTCCGGCTTTCTGAAAAGCCTTCCCGGGCCAAGAAATTGATAGGGAATACCATGCCGCCCCAAAGCTCTGGCAAAAGGCTCTGCGTGATTATTTGCACGCACGAGTATTGCAAAGTCTCTCCACTCATACTTCTCACTTAAACTTTTTATTTTTTTTGCAACCTCATCGGCTTCATTCTCAACTCTGTCTGTATGGATAAATCCAACCTCTGTTTCCTCGAATTTCTTCTTGGCAACAAGTTTTTTATCAATTTTTTCAGCCACCTCAAGTCTATCAGGATTATTAAACTGAATAAGATTGTACGCCTTGTCTAAAATCTCCTGAGAAGAACGATAGTTTTTGGTCAGAGTCACTACCTTGGCGTCTGGAAAATTTTTTCTGAATTGAAGGGCATTTGAAATAGCTGCCCCCCTGAACCGATAGATTGATTGATCATCGTCAAGCACAACTGTTATGTTGCCAGACTTTTTAGCAAGAAGTTTCACCAGTTCATTTTGAGTAATATTTGTGTCTTGATACTCGTCAACCAAGACAAACTTAAACTGCCTCTGATATTCTTTGAGAACATTCGGACGGCTTCTAAAAAGCTGCAGGGTCTTGACAATTAAGTCTCCAAAATCAAAAACCCCCTCTTTAATCTTTAACTCCTCGTATTTCTGATATGCCTTTGCAAGCTCCATCCATTTTGTCACCTCTATCTTCTGTTCTTTATTTTGAATTTTGAATTTTGAATTTTGAATTTTTGCCCACCGGAGATAGTCTGAAGGTGAAACATCCTCGTCCTGAAGCCTACTAAAATGCTGCAACATCCCACCGATAAATTTCGTGGGGTTTCCTAAAGGTCTGAAATAATCCAAATCAAACTCAAAAAGATTTTTACGAATAAGCTGTGTTGCTTCAGTCTCTGTTAAAAGACGATATTTCGGATTAAAACCAATCTGAAGTGCTTCTTGCCTTAAAATCTGATCACAAAAGCGATGAAAAGTTGAAATCCACATCTGGGTATAACCATAAGGCATGGCAATATCAACCCGCTCTTCCATCTCCCGAGCTGCTTTTTCGGTAAAAGTCAAGGCCAAAATCTCTGAAGGTTTGGCCAGCCCGCTTGAAATCAAATATTTAATCCTTTCAGTAATAACAGTCGTTTTCCCGGTTCCAGCTCCGGCTACTATCATTAAGGGGCCGTGTTTGTGCCGAATAGCTTGAAGCTGTTTAATATTAAGTTTCATAAAGTAGTATCTTTCTTTACACCTTCTCCTAATCTCTGTGAAGATGTAATCTTTTGACCAAGTTGAGTAAAGGAAGATAAGACGTTACCCATCATGTTATAGGCGTTATTGAGATGCTTTTGCAGGGTGGATAAATTATCCTCAACCTTAGAGTAATCTTTTTGAACCGCACGAAGAGTTGCAAGAATTCTTTTTGCTTCCTCCTCAATCTTTTGCCCCTCAAAACTCATAAGTATCGCCCGCAAATAAGCATAAAAAGTAGTAGGGGAGACAGGAAGAACTCTTTTTGCCCCAGCATATTCAAAAAGCTCAGGATTATTGACAACCTCGTAATAAACAGCTTCAGATGGAATATACATTAGGGCATAATCAATTGTTCCCTCCTCAGTCAGAATATATTTTTTGGAAATAGTATCAATGTGATTTTTAACATCTCTAACAAACTGCTTTTGAAAATTTGTCTTTTCATTATTATCCTTTGCCGAAAGCATTTTTCGAAAATTCTCCATTGGAAACTTGGAATCAACTGGCACAATCCCTGCTGACGTTCTAATGGCAGCATCAACTTTGTCTCCACTTCTAAAGGTATACTGCAAATAAAAAGACTGTTTGGGCAACATCTGGGTCAAAAGCTCTTTCAGAACCTGTTCCCCTACATTACCACGAAGTTTTGGGCTTTGCAAAAATTCCTGAAGCTCTCGCATTCCCCGCCCGATTTCGCTCATCTCACCAATATTTTTCTGAACAGCCAAAATTACTCTTGCAGCATTATCAAGTCTCTGATTAAAGTTTTTTGTTTGCTCATTGAGGCGTACATTCGTTGTCCTTAAATACTCCAATATTTCATCAGACAGCCTTTGTTTTTTGTTGATAAGAAACGCCAGAGCAACAAAACCCCCTACCAAAATCACCACAATTAGTAAAATATCCATAATTACACTGTCATTCTATCATTCAGATATCCTAAAATGTAACTGTGGTAAGCCGAAGAAGGAAAAAAGAAATTTCTAAAAAAAGAAATTTCTTCCCCTTGCTTCTGATTACGATATTATTATGGTTGGTGCTTACCGGGTTTGTCTTTTTTATAAGCCCGGAGGGTTTTGCCGCAGTTCCGTTATTTTTCATTCTTATCTTTATAACTTTGATGTTTACAGCAGCAATAATTCTGGCCAACACCAGAAGAGGAGTAATAGTGGCCCTCTGTTTAACTATCTTTTTGATACTTCGTTACTTTGGGGTTGGTAACCTTCTAAATTTACTTTTACTTCTGGGCGCCGCAATAGCTTTTGAAATTTACTTTTCTAAAAACTCTTGACTCAAAAGCATTAATTGCTATACTGAGGCCGAATGAAGGTTTCCGGAAAAACTCTAAATAGTTCGCTAAAAAGAGAAATCCAAAGGATGTTTGTACAGCTTCTGGCTGACCTAAATAATCCTGAAGAAACTTCTACCTTCCTAAAAGATTTTTTTAGCGAACAGGAACTTGAAAATTTGGCCAAAAGATTAGCCGTGGCCTATTGGCTTAAAAAGGGCAGAAGCTACGAAAATGTCAAGAAAAATCTAAAAGTTTCAACTGCAACCATCGCCAATGTCCAAAATCTTTTAAAATCAAAAGGCTTTAAACTGGCACTCAAAAAGATTGAGGCGGAAGAATGGGCAGAACAATGGTCTAAGCGGATTAAAAAGTTTGTGGGAAAATAATTTTTTGTTAAAATAAAACCTTAAAACCTCCAACTGGAGGTTTTTTAAGTCTTAAAAAGGTATACTAAAAAAATGGATAAGAAACTTTTTGGGCAAGACTTGCAAGGCGGCAAATTTTATATCACTGCCGCCATTCCCTATGTTAACGCCAAACCTCACGTTGGCCACGCGCTTGAATTTGTGCAAACTGATACAATCGCACGTTACCATAAGCTTTTGGGTGAGAAAGTGACCACTCTTTGCGGCGCAGACGAAAATGCGCTAAAAAATGTCCAGGCAGCCCAAAAAGCAAACATACCTGTGCAAAAATTTGTCGATAAAAATGCAGAATCTTTTCGGAAACTGGCAATAAATCTTGATGTCAACTTTGATATCTGGCAAAAAGGAAGCAATAAAAAAACACATTTTCCATCAACTCAAAAACTCTGGCAACTTTGTCAACATGATATCTATAAGAAAAAATACCAAGGCTTATATTGTCTTGGCTGTGAACTATTCTATTCTCCCGAAGAATTAGATAAAAACGGCGAGTGTTTTGAACATCCTGGCAAGAAATTAGAAAAGGTATCAGAAGAAAACTATTTTTTTAGGCTCTCAAAATACCAAAACCAACTAAAGAAAATAATTCTGTCTGATGAAGTTAGAATTATACCCGAAAAAAGAAAAAATGAAGCACTGGCATTTATAGAAAAAGGACTGGAAGACATTTCAGTCTCCAGATCAAACAAAAGGGCAAGAAATTGGGGAGTGCCAGTTCCAGGTGATGAAAGTCAAAGAATTTATGTCTGGTTTGACGCTTTGAATATTTACCAGTCGGGAATTGGTTTTGGATGGAACGAAGAAAAATACAAAAAATTATGGCCAGCGGATGTCCATGTTATTGGTAAAGGGATTCTCAGGTTCCATGCGATTTATTGGCTTGCCTTCTTACTTTCCGCAGGTCTTAAACTCCCAAAATCCATCTTTGTTCATGACTACTTTACTGTTAACGGCCAAAAGATGAGTAAATCTCTGGGAAACGTAATTGACCCCGCTCAAATGATTAAAAAATATGGAACTGACGCCTTGCGATACTATTTCCTGGCTAAGTTTTCTCCCTTTAATGACGGGGATTTTAGCGAGGAAAAATTAGTCCAAGTTTACAATGCCGATTTGGCAAACGGTCTTGGGAACTTAGCGGCAAGGGTGGCAAAGCTTTGTGAAATCTCAAAAATTTCACTTGATAAAAAGGCAAAACCATCTTTATACAAAAAGGTAGAAAAAGCCCTCAAAGAATATAGATTTGACAAAGCCTTAGAATCTATCTGGGAAAATATAGCAAAGCTGGATAAAGAGATTGAGGAGTATAAACTCTGGGAAAATACAAAAAAGAAAAAGGATATTATAAGGAAAATAATTTACGAAATATTAAGAATTGCTTTTAACCTTAGGCCCTTTCTTCCCAGCATATCTTGGAAGATAGAAAGAAAGTTTACGGCTCCTGAAATAAAAAGTGGCAAAGCGCTTTTCCCTCGTATTAAATAAATGCTCAAAAAATACATACTCAAGCATGAAAAAGGTTTCTTGCGCCTTTTGGAGCTGGTTCCGGGGCTAATTTCCTGGAACATAATTTTATTTCCTTATTGGGGAATTTTCGTAATTCCCGAGGTTGTTGCTTATTTTATTTTGCTTTTTAATATTTATTGGTTTTATCAATCTTTTCAAATCGCAATTACAGCCACGATTTCTCATTTAAGAATTCAGGCATCTATGCACTATGACTGGATGAAAGACGTAAGAAACTTCCCTGATTGGCAAAAAGTGCACCACATTGTGATTATTCCCACCTACAAAGAACCTCTTTATATTCTAGAAAGAACCATTAACTCAATTGTGAACCAAACTTTACCACTTAAGCAAATAACTGTTGTCTTGGCACAAGAGAAAAGAGCACCAATACAAGAGAGGGAAGCAAACAGGAAAGCTTTACTGAAAAAGTTTGGGAAAACTTTTGCTAATTTTTTTACAACACTTCACGAACTTGCCCCCGGAGAAGTAGTTGGTAAAGCTTCAAATGAACGCTTTGCCGCAATCTGGGTAAAAAAGAAATTGGTAGACAAAAAAGGATTAGATATTAATTATATTGTCATAACCAGTTGCGACGCCGACCATGTCTATCACCCCAATCACTTTGCCGCCCTTACCTATAAATTTTTAGACAACCCCGAAAGATACAACTACTTTTGGCAACCTGCGGTTTTATACTACAACAATATCTGGGAACTTCCAGCCATAACCAGAATCCAAAATACCTTTGGTTCAATATGGAATCTTTCCCAACTTTCAAGAAAAGACCGTCTTGTTAATGCTCAAAATTATTCATTGTCATTGAAACTTTTGCACGAAGTTGGCTACTGGGACCCTGACAAAATTCCCGAGGATTGGGGTATATTTTTCAAATCTTTTTATAAGAAAAAGGGGAAAGTGGAAGTTGAACCTATTTACCTACCTTTGACGGTGGATGCAGCCCAATCCACCTCTTTTATCAAGACTCTAAAAAACCAATACAGACAGTTCCAGCGTTGGGCGTGGGGAGTATCTGATACCCCTTGGATTTTAAAAAGTTATTTTCTCACTCCGGGAGTTCCTTTTCTGAACAAAACCATGCGCCTTATTTATGCTATGTGGAATCACATTTCTTGGCCCATAAACTGGTTCATTATCACAGTGGGTCTTACTCTTCCCACTCTTGTTAATCCACGTTTTGGCAGAACAACTCTGGGGTATACTGTACCAAAGCTTTCCTCACTAATTTTGACTTTGGCTTTGGTATTTTTGGTGGTAACGATTATTCTTGACCATATTTATAGGCCCAAAAGGCCTGAAGGTTATCCTCTCTGGAGGGTTCTTGTCTCGCCGCTTGAGTATATCTTAATGCCAATTTCGGGCTTTTTCTTTGGAGCCTTACCGGGCCTTGATGCCCACACGCGCCTGATGCTGGGAAAGTATATTGAGTATAAGGTTACTGAGAAGATCTAAAATCTACCAACTGGCATCTCCCCTAAAGTAATCATCGGGGTGCAACCTGGCCTGACGTATGGCTGATAAATAAGGCGGTAAACCTTGTAAAAGATAAGGTATATCACGCACCCTAATTTGTCCATCTCTTTTAAAAGCCTTAATCAACGGATTTATAATTACTCTATCCAATCTTGGATTTAAAACTAACCTTGTCAAATCTCTTCCAAAGGCTCTTTCTAAACCCACCTGACCTTTCATCCACCTTTTAATCTGTTCATATGCCAGACGTGGCTCGTCATTTCCTGGACACCTATTTGTATGAACCACACCCTCGTGTACCAAAGTCGGCACACCCATAGTCCTTGCAGTAACAGTAATTACGTTATCTTCGATTCTCGAACCTGGCAACTTATTACCCATTGCCGCAGCAATTGGAACAATTTTTGTAAACTCGCCCAGCGTAGCCCCACCGGGGCACCACTCAAAACCCCGCGAACCATGTAGGAGACTAACCGTCTTTTGCATGGGAGGTACCTTCACTTCCCAATCAGGATTTCCATCATCCCCATAAGGAACAAAGTGAAGTTTGGCTCCAACTATTCTTTCCCCACCCTGAGTGGCTTTTAGCAGTTCTCCTAGCCCACCAGCTTCGTTAGTAATTACTCTGTGTGAGTGAGGATCAACCTTTCTTAATCTTGTCTCGGCATCTATAGCTAACAACCATTTGGGACAATATCCCTCATTATTCGCCTCCAACAAATAATTATAAATATCTCTCTGGCCCCTAACTTTCCCTAAATTATCAGGGTGATCCTCCTGATCAACAACAATAAGCCTAATCTCACCTTTTCCTTCAATATAGCTTCCATCTAATTCAATTTTGTTTGGCTCACCCAAACTCATACCATCACTTCTCTTGTGGGCCCTTCCTTTAATAACTCTATCAACACCAAAACTTGCTTTTATTTCTTCTTCGTCTTTTTTTAAACACTCCTTAGTATCACCACCACCACCATTTAAAACAACAAACACCTCACCATATAATCCACAAGTTTTCATCTGTTCCGTTATTTCCTTAACTGTATTCGGTAAGACACAAGCAGCATCTCTCGCAACTATGACTACTGCTATTCTTTTCTCCTCAGCCATCCCACGCATCTTTTCTCTGTTTTCAGCGGCCTTATCTAACATTCTTACATAACCCTCTGGAATACTTCTAACAACTCTTTCTGGTAGACCATTTCTCCATCCATACCAACTCTCTAGTCTCTCGCCAGCACCCTCAACAACAACCAATTGAGAAGCTTCCTCTACACTACCCTCACTCATATTAAGCCAATGATAACTAGTATGCTAAACTATTTTCAATGCCCAATCAATTTACTACCAGCTTGTGGGGTGACGAAGCATTTTCTGCGATTCTTTCCATGAAGTCTATTCCTGAAATTATCAAAATTATTTCCCGCGACACCTCACCACCTCTTTATAACATTACAGAACACCTTTGGTTTCAGATTTTCGGTACAAGCGAAGTAGCAATCCGAACACTGTCCTTTTTGTATTTTTTTCTGGCTGTGCTTTTTACTTACAAAATTGGTGCGTTATTATTTGCTAGAAAAGTCGGAGTCCTGGCAGCTATCTTAACTTTTCTAAACCCTTTTTTCTTTACTTACGCATTTGAAGGCAGGATGTATTCAATCTTGGCTTTGGGGGTTACTGCCTCAATGTACTTTTTCCTAAAACAAAACTGGTTTTTATATATTTTGGCTACTGCCTTTGCCCTTTACAGCCACCATTTTGCAATTTTTGCGGTTTTTGTTCAGGGAATATGGTTTTTGAAAGAACTCCTCACAAATAAAGATAAGAAAACTTCCCTTTTTATGTTTTTGTCTTTTGTGGGGGTGGGAATTTTATATATCCCTTGGCTTGTTCCACTTTATAATCAAACAAAAATGGTCGGAAGTGGCTTTTGGCTTGGAACTCCCACTTTTGTCGATTTGATAAAAATGCTTGGAGACTATTTGGCAAGGGGAATCAAACATCCTCTGGTCACAGGAGCACTTGTTGTCACACTTGCAATTCTTGTCTTGAGAAAATGGCACAAGGAAGTTGAAAAAACTTTGTTTTTACTCTCCTGGTTTTTGCTACCCATTTTGGCAACTTGGATTATCTCTCAAAAATTCCAGTCTATATTTTTCAACCGCTATCTTTTATACACCATTCCGGCCGCAATGCTGATTCTTGCTTCAAACACCAGAAAAATCCTGTCGTTGGGATTAATTGCGGCTTTGGTTTTGCTTTTATCAAACATTGATTATCACTACTTTACCCACCCAACAAAACGCCCTTTCAAAGATTTGGCTACTTATGTCAAAGAAACAAAAAGGGGTGATGATATTTTGATTAATTGGAACGCCGCCAGTCACCATCTCTGGGAATCAAAATATTATGGGATTCCAGCACCCATATACCTTCCAGAGGGGAAAGAACTGCCTTTTTTTGTCGGAACTGCCCTGATGGTAAAAGAGGATATTATCAATGAGATTCCAGAAAAACTACCGGGAAAAACAAAACTTCAAAGGGTTGGTGTAATTACAAGCGGAAGTGTTGATGAAATAAATTTACCCAACTATACTAGAAAAGAAGTCAATGTCTTTGGAGATTTAAAATTTATCTGGTACGCTAAAAAATAATGTTATCCAAAAAATCTCTTTTTCAAAATTTATTTAATCGCTTTCATCTACCAAGCTGGATTCTGGTGGTTTTACTTGCCTCTTTTATTTTGCGGATACCCTCCTTTTTTGAACCATTTTCCTACGGAGACGAAATGATTTATCTAACAATGGGGGAGGGAGTTAGAAGAAACCTCACCCTTTACAAGGATCTCCACGACAACAAGCCTCCACTTTTGTACTTTACTGCTGCCATTGCCGGAAACGTGTTTTGGTTTAAGGTAATTTTGGCAGCTTGGTCAATGATAACTGTTGTAGTATTTTGGCGTCTAACCCAAAAACTTTTTCCCCAAAGCCACGGCAAACCAAAAATTGCCACAATCTTTTTTGCGCTTTTGACCACACTTCCGCTTTTTGAGGGGCAAATTGCCAATGCAGAAAATTTTCTGATTTTACCTACCATACTGGGGTTTCTTCTGGCTATAAGTATCAAAGACAATCTCAAAAATATTTTCTTAATAGGAGTGGTTTTTTCCATCGCAACCCTTTTTAAGGTACCAGCAGTATTTGACATGCTGGCACTCTTAGCCTTTTGGTTTATAACCACAAAGCGGGAAAAAGGTTGGTTAAAAAGATTTTTTGTCAAATCCTCTGTCTTGGTCACAGGATTTATAGCTCCAATTTCTCTTACTTTTATCTGGTACTTTGCCAAGGGAGCGCTAAATGAGTATTTGGTCGCGGCCTTTGCCCAAAATGTTGGCTATCTTTCTTCTTGGAGACCACAAGATGCGGCCAAACCCTTTATCGTGAGAAACTTTCCGCTTATAGTCCGCGGGCTTATCGTCCTGGGCGGAAGTGGCGCTCTTTTTTTCTTCAGAAAAAAACTTTCGGCCAGTTTTGTAATGGCAACAGTCTGGGCACTTTTTGCTCTTTTTGCAGCCACCTTATCCGAACGCCCATATCCCCACTACCTTTTACAGGTTGTTCCCTCAATTGCCATTCTTTTTGCAATTTTCTCTGATGCTAGACTCAAAGAACAAGTTTATGCTCTCATCCCCATACTTTTGTTCACCTTTGTTCCGGTTTATTTTAAATACTATGAATACAGTTCAATTTCATACTATAAACGCTTTTTGGATTTTGTAAGCGGTACTATCACAAAAGATGAATATTTTAGGCGTTTTGACGGCAACATCAAAAGGAATTACGAGATTGCAACTTTTATCAAAAGCTCAACCACAGCAAACGAGAAAATCTTTGTTTGGGGAGATTCTCCACCTATTTACGCCATGTCCAGAAGACTGCCTCCCCTCAAATACGTAGCAGAGTATCATATCAATGACTTCTCAAGTCAAGAGGAAACTATTGGAGCCCTTGAGAAAAACAAACCATCCTTCATTGTTGTACTTCCGGGAGCACCAGCCTTTCCCAAATTAACGGAATTTTTAACAAAGAATTATCTTGAGGTTCAAACAATTGATAAAGCCAAAATATGGCGTATAATGAAGCCTGAGATAAAAGAAGCATTAGAAAGACTTCAGTGAGCGTCGTAAAAATTATTAGTCCTTGTCTATTAATAAATTTTTTAGTGGTTGTTTTTATATTTTTTGTAATGAGTAAGCTTCCTCCTGTAATTCCACTTTTTTATGGCAGTCCCGAAGGAGAAACACAACTAGCCCCTCAAACCTTTCTTTTTATACCGCCTCTAATATGTCTGGTAATAACATTAGTAAATAGTATGATTTCAAGACTTCTGAAGGATGAGTTTTTACAAAAAGTACTAATCGGAGCAATTTATACAACAACCATCCTTTCAACTATCACAGTAGTCAAAATAGTTTTTTTGATTGGGAATATCTAAAAAGCGATGTGGTCGTTTTTACAGCTTGCAATTTTACCCTTCCTTTTTACCGCTTTAATTTCTTATCTGGCAACACCTTTTGTTATCAAACTTGCTTGGAGATGGGGAATTATCGATGATCCCAAAAGACACAAACACCCAAAAGTAATCCACTCAACACCCACTCCACGAGGTGGGGGACTGGCAATTTATATAGCAGTTTTGGCAAGCTGTCTTTTATTTTTACCCCTAGATAAACACTTGGCAGGAATCTTAACAGGAGCAACCATACTTCTTATCATGTCGCTTTTAGATGACAAATATGATTTAAATCCATACCTTAGACTTGTTGTGCAATTTGTTGCCGCGGCTATCCCAATAGGGGTGGGGATAGGCATCTCTTTTACCACAAATCCCTTTGGGGGGATAATTAATCTCCCTCAACCAGTCGCTGATATACTGGCACTTTTTTGGATTGTTATTATTATAAATTTTCTTAATATGGGAGCTAAAGGGGTTGATGGCCAATTGAGCGGCGTGGTTGCAATCGCAGCTATCACACTTGTCCTCCTTTCTTTACGATTTTCAGCAGACATAACTGAGTGGCCGGTCACCATTCTGGCTGCTATTACAGCCGGAGCTTTTCTTGGTTTTTTACCTTGGCATATCTATCCCCAAAAAATTATGCCAAGCTTTGCCGGGTCAAATCTGGGAGGGTTTTTACTGGCGGTTATTTCTATTCTTTCTACGACAAAGCTCGGAACCTTAATGCTGGTTTTATCAATACCTCTTATTGATACTTCCTATACTATTGTGCGACGTATAATCTCGGGGAAATCACCTGTTTGGGGAGACAGGGGCCACCTTCACCATAAACTTTTGGATATCGGCTGGAGTAAAAAGAGAGTGGCTTTTTTTTACTGGTTTGCAACTGGAATAGGGGGAATTCTTGCTCTTAATTTGAATGCTCAAAGTAAGTTGTATACAATGATTTTTATAGCTTTAATGCTGGGGGGCACAATAATATGGCTTTCTTACCACTTGAAATCGCAAAAGCAATAAGACCTGTTCACTGGCTTAAAAATCTCTCGGTATTTGCAGCCTTGGTCTTTTCTGGAAACCTTTTTGAATTATCTCTTCTTTATCGCGTTTTTTTTCTTTTTTTAATTTTTAATGTTGCCGCAAGCAGCACTTATGTTTTTAATGATCTTTTGGACGCAGATAAGGATAAACTCCACCCAATTAAAAAACAAAGGCCTGTGGCAAAAGGGACAATAACCAAGCTCCAAGCTTTGGTTATAGCTGGAGTATTGGCGATTTTGGCGCTTTTGCTAGCCTATTATTTCCTGTCATACCTGATATTTCTTCTTATTTTTGGCTATCTTTTACTCCAAGCTTCCTACTCACTTTTTCTCAAACATATCTCAATTGTGGATATTCTCATTATAGCAACTGGCTTTATAGTTAGAGTCTTTGCCGGAGCCTTGATTATTGATGCACATCTTTCCGTCTGGTTTCTTTTGTGTATAATCTCGGTTGCGCTTTTTCTTGCCGCTGGTAAAAGAAGAGCAGAGATTGGCTTAATCCAAACTCCGGGACAAACCCGCAAAAGCCTAACTAATTATTCAATAGAACTTTTAAACTCATATGTAACAATGTTTGGAAATGCAGCCTGGATGAGTTGGGCACTTTTTACTTTTTTCGAATCTCCCAAGGCTGCGATGCCTGTCTGGCTTTTCTTGGCCGAACTCTCCAAAGCAACAACTATTAACAAACTTTTGATGCTTACTATTCCGGTAACTATTTTTGGAATAATGCGCTACCAAAGCTTAATCTTCGCAGGTAAAAGTGAGGCCCCTGAGAAAACGCTCTTGACCGATATACCCCTCGTCTCATCTGTTGTCATCTGGGCGGGGATGGTTGTCTGGATCCTCTATAGTGGAGTATCTGTTTAGGGTGTCACAACTTTTGCATATTCACCAAGAATCCATCCATTTTTGGCCTCTTCATATTCAATCTTGTACCATGTTTTTTCTGGATTAGTCTCAATAAGTTTGTATTTTTCTCCCGGCTTAACACGACCCACCTCTTTTGAGCTAGTATTAGGCTCCTCTCTGACTCTTAAAAAACCCACTGGGGTCGGCAAGATTTCTACTTGCTTAATGATATCTTTGTCTTCAGGTCTTTGAGACTCTGGGACTTTGTCAATTTCCTCTGCTGGTTGTTCTGCAAGATCAACTACCACAATTAGACGATATCCTTCTCTGATAACCACCGAGAAAGAACGCTCAATAAAGCCCTCTGCCTCTATGCTAACCTCATGCTCACCAGGATTGACAGATGCCAACTTGATGGGTGTAAAACCCACTGATTCTCCATCAAGCTTGATATTCGCCGAATCCGGAGTTGAAACGATAGCCAAACTTGCTTCTTTTTCTCCCGTTTTCTCATAAGAAATGATTTCTCCTGACGAGTCATGGTTTGTTTCACCAAACGTTCTGCGAACCACTGTTTTAACTCCTGCTGTCAGATTAACCTTTGTCTCAAAAGGAGAAAGTGGTTTGTCAAAAGCTTCTGGCACGAGTTTTATCGTTACCTCACCCACAGGAAAGGTTCCCTCAAAGGGAGTTCTACCAACTTGTTCGGAGTTTACATATACAGAAGAATTTGGATTACTTTCGACAAAAAGACCAGCTTTCTGAGAAGTAAAATAGCCAAGAATCAAAAAAACAAATCCCACAAAAAAAATTCCAGATATTGCAATTAATACAACTGTTTTAACCTTGCTCATCTTCTAAAAAAGAGCCGGGTGAAGGAAGTTTAACAGAAAACAAAAGCTCTTGACAACACTATCCCCTATCGTTATATTATTATTTAGCACTCTTAATACTTGAGTGCCAAAGGAGGTGATAAATTATGGCAATAATAAGATACGATCCCTTCAGAAGTTTATTCTCCTGGCCAAAATGGCTTGAGGATTTTGAAGAGCCAGTTCAAAAGGGCCTTAGAATCCACGAAACGGACAAAGACATTATTGTTGAGGCTGTTGTAGCTGGTGTACCTGCAAAGGATGTAGAAGTTGAAATCGAAGACGGCGTCTTAACAATAAAAGCTGAAGTAAAAAGGGAAGAAAAAACAAAAAGTCAATCCCAAGTCTCAGCTTATCAATATTACTACACTTGTGCCCTATCTGGAGGCCAGTGGGATAAAGCAGAAGCACACGTCAAAGATGGCGTGGTTAAGGTAATTATTCCAAAAACCGAAGCAGCAAGACCAAGAAAGATTACTGTTAAAGCAAAAGAAGAATAAATCATTAATTACAAAAAAGCCCTATACAGTTATCAAGACAAAGTCACAAAAAGTATAGGGCTTTTTTATGGTAAAATATACTTCAAGATTGGCCAGATGGCGAAGTGGAAACGCTGCGGTCTGCAAAACCGCGATGCGAGGGTTCGATTCCCTCTCTGGCCTCAAGAAGTAGAACTTGTCTGTGGGAGATACTTCCTTACTTTATCAATTAGGTCCTTGGGTGTAATGTCGGATTTGATAAGATACTCCTTTGCCCCAAGGGCAAGTGCTTTCTTGGCCTCTTCCTCCTGAGTCAAGTTGGTAAGTATCAAAACTGGAATATCCTTTTTATTGGGATCCCGCTTAAGCTTTTCCAAAACATCAATCCCTGAAAGTTTAGGAAGCATAATATCAAGAATGAGAAAATCAATATTCTCTCTCTGGGCAATTTGCAAACCAGCCTCCCCGTCGCTTGCCACCAACAGTTCAAATCCCTCCATGGTAAATTTTGTTTGGTACATCTTTACCAAAAGAAGATCATCTTCAACCAGCAAAATCCTAGATTTTTTCGATTCAACTGGAGTTTGTTCCATAAAATTCGCCTAAATTAATCTTAAACCAGACTTCCTATAATATCAATAACTGAAAGGTTTACTCCTCTGGTACCGGAATTACCCGGGAAATTGAAATAGTAGAAAGACTCTCAACTATCGTCTCAAATATTTTTTCTAAGATTCCCGTAAGCTCATGTGCCCGGGAGGCGTTAAAGTAAGCTTTGGAATAAGCTTGAAAGATATCCACTGCCTCTCCTGAGGGCGTCTCAAAGATAGTTACAGAGTAGGCGTCAATTTGGGGGTTTCGAACGCCATAATTTCCATCCCAGCGGGTATTGCTATCCGCAAGTGCACAGCGCATAAAATTATGAGCCTCTGGATAGTCAGGTTTAGTACATGAAACTGGTCCAAGTACTCCACAGGTAGTGCTTGGTGGGCATTTGTCGTATGCAATCCTTGAGTTTGGTCTCCCGTCAGTTATCAAAATCTCAACCTGTTTCCTCCCCTCTTCCCTCTTGGTGTCAAAATATTCTTGTGCAAAAACAAATCCAGAGCCGATACTCGTGCCGTCATTCACTCGTTGACACGCCCGACTTGGACGATAAAAAACACTAGATTTCTCCCTGCTATTGCCAAAGTTGATATCAATTGCCTCTCTAACTTCTTCAAGGGAAAACCCATTATCAGGAGTTACTGCCACATTTTTGGCATCATAAATCCAACTGGCTGCATTGCTGCCAAAAACAACCACTCCCAGTCTAAAAAGAGATCTGTCTTCATGCAAAATCATACTTTCCACAAAATTCAGGGCTGCTTTTTTCTGCTCAGCCATAATTGTTGATATTTTGCCATCCGGAAGGGTAACCCTCTCATCCATACTGCTGGTGCAATCCAAAATCAAAATCACATCTACACTTTTGATTGTTTTTTGGGTTTTGATTGTCCGGACTGCCTGTATTTCACTCACCGCAAAAGAGCGCCTTGCACTAACGGTTAAAATTTGCTCGGCACCACTTATTCTTCCCCTACTATCAACTCTTGTTCCATCCGCCAAATTAACCGAATCACTAAAATCAAAATCTTTGTGAGTTAAATAACCCTCAATAAGTCTGGCCAAAAGATCATTTATCTCGCTTTCTGCCCGATAAGAGGTGATAAGGGAGTCAACTACAGACCTTCCCCTTTGCAGAGCCAAAAGAAGTCTGGAGTAGCCAATGGTAAGAATAAAACTTGCCACAATTGCCATGAATAAGATAAACAAAATACTGACCAAACCTTTCTGTTGATATTTAGTATTTCTCTTTATTTTATCCATGCTCTTCTAGAGTTGTTTTTCTTTGTGAAACCACAAAGCGAACAGTATCATAAAGCGCTGCAAATCTGCGGTGACCCAGCTCAATTTTTATCTCCAAACTTAAATAAGGAGGGGAATTTGAGTAATTGTTAACATTTAAGCTTTTAATAATCACCTCATTTGAAGTCAGGGGTACATCATTTTTGTAAATGCGCTCGTCACGAAGCTGATAGGCTACACCATCTACACTAATTGAGTTTGATGAATATGAAACACTTGTTCCCCACTTTACTGCGTTTAAGAATTCTATTTGAAGATCGTTTATAGTTTGTTCAAGGGCCTGGCTTTGTTTGGTTCTGGTTCCTGTGCTGTAAAGAGTTGCCATCACGCTTCCGGCAGTGATAAAAATAAGCACAGAAATGGTTACTCCTAAAAGAAGTTCAATGAGTGTATAACCAGTTTTATTTTTTGGTTTTTTGGAATTAATCATTGCTCAGATCAAGCGCTAAAAGATTTGCACTAGTTTTTTTAACCTCTCCAGCTTCATCCCAAGAAACTGTCGTTTTAATCCATTTGCTTTTCGCGTCTAAAATGCCAGGGCAGGGATTTGGTTCAAAAATTTCTGGATCAATAGGCTTTCCTCCCTCTAAATCTCTGCAAACATAGCTTATTTTTATTGTTCTGGAAAACCTTGTCTCAAGATTGGTATCTTCTCCAGAAACCAAAACCCATCTATTGGTAACTGCATCAAGGGCAGGCTTGTACTCCCCCTCAGTATAACTATCCCACCCAGAAAGCAAAACGTTATAGCTAATCTCCATCGCCTCTTGTAATAAAACACCAGCCCTTGCTTCATACCTTGATCTTTCGGATCTTTTAAGAAGAAAAGAAAGCATTGGAAAAACGGAAAGGACAACCATGGACAAAACCACAATACTCAAAAGTGCCTCCAAGACAATATAACCTGCAAAAATTTTTCTCATTTAAGACTAGTTGACAATTGCCACTTCGACAACTCCTGATTTTAAAACATCAACCCGCATAATCCTGCCATAGCGATTTTTGACAAAAATCGAAGTATTAGCAGAGGCTTCTCCGCTACCTATTTCAAAGCGTACGAAAAAATCGTCAGGAATTTCAACCGTTGATTCTAAAAAATAATTTTTTTCCTGTCTCGTGGTAGCACCAACTGAAACCAAGGAATAGGAAACACTTGAATCCCGACGCACACCCCAACCACGTTTGTCTTTGGCTTCTCTGGCAAATATATGAGCGCTTCGCAAGACATTGGCCAGTTGTTCGGTTGAGGCAACCAAGGCCTGATTTGATTGTGATTTAAGGTACGAATAATATACAAAGGAAACAACAATAATAAAAACTGCTATTGTAAGAAGAACTTCAATAATCGTAAAGGCAGGCCGCAGACGCATATAAAAAAATAAGATATCTTACTTGACTATAATAGTTGCCGGGCTGGTAATAACTTTCAACGAATCATCTTGAGTAGTAACTTGTTCAGAGGGAATAGACACGCTAAATGTTCCGACTTTGGAAGCAGTGAGAAAAAGAGTATCAACAACCACCCGCCCCCTAAATGGATTGGAATATTTTATTTGAGACTTTTCCAAAGATACCGAAGGGTCTGAAAAAAGGGAAAAAGAAACCCATGGGATAAGCTTGGACTCGGCTTCATAAAAAGCTACAATATCTATCTTCACATTTTCATTTACCTTGGTAACAACAGTTGATGGTTCTATCCATAGCCTAAGTTTAATGTCTTGATCTGCCTGCGTCAAAAAAGAAAAATCAGGTGGCCTGAAAACCAAAAACATAAAGACAGGTAAAACTGCTGCTAGAAGAAAAAATGGTAAAAATAATCTTAAGAATTTTCTGGCCATCTTATGATATCAGTATACAGGAGAATTTATTTTTCTACCATCAAACCAACAGCCTGAGAGATGGATTTAAAACCATCTTTTTTCAAAAGCCTAGCAAGCCCAAGGTTAATCTCTCCGATAACCTGTGGCCCTTCAAATACCATACCTGTAATCATCTGTACCAAACTTGCTCCGAGTTTGATTTTTTGATAAGCATCCTTGGCACCAAAAACTCCGCCACAGCCGATAATTACAAAGCGCTCTGCAAAGTTTTTATAGGCAAGTTTGATTAATTTGTTGCTCTTATCCCAAGTCGGTTTTCCACTGAAATTGCCAAAACCTGCATTTTTAATCTCTTCCTTGTCAAAAGCTTTACTTTTTCGGTCCTTTGCCAAATTGCCTATAATCAACCCGCTAACTTTATGTCTTGCACAAACACCAAAAAGCTCAAGGGCTTGGGAGTTAGTTAACTCAATTGGCATTTTGACAAACATTGGCTTTGTCAGGTTAAGTTTATCTATCGCACTCAAAAGTTTATCCAGTCTTTTGGGTGTGGTAAAAGGCTCGCCTCCCCAAGCATTGGGGCAACTTATGTTAAGCTCATAATAATCCCCCGGGCCCATATTTTTCTCCCAAAAAGAAAAACTTTTGAGATAATCGGATATAGCATTGTCATCATCAACAGTATTTTTGGAATTTGTTTTGGCAAAACTTATCCCAAGTGGAATTTTAAACTTTTTGCCCTTAAGGCGAGTAAAAACGTTTTTTGTACCACTACTTTTCAGGCCCTTATTCACAAGAAGAGAGTGTGATTTTGGAAGACGACCAAGACGGGGTGGCCTATTCCCCCCATAGCTTCCCCAGGTGATTGAACCAACGGTGACCCCACCGAAACCCACTTCAGGCAAGATTTGGGTCAAACGTGCTTCATAATCAAATCCGGCCGCTAAAAGAATTGGGTTGGAAAATCTTATGCCTAAAATTTTTTGATTTAAGGATTTGTCTTCATATAAAAAAAATAGTCTCATCAGCTTTTTACCCAAAGAGGAAAGACCTAGTGTTTCCCCTATCTTGATAAAAGTGTTGTGAAGAAATTCAGCATCCAAGGAAAAAAGAACAGGTCTCAGAAAATATCTATAGAGGAATCTTGCTACCCAGAATTTCATAAGATACTATTATACAAAACAACACTCGTTACTGGTAAACAGAGTGTGTTCCTACTGCATCAAAAGAGTTAACCTTGCCCTCAGTATGAAACACGCCTTTTAAACGATGAGTTTTTACCGTGGACAGCATTTATTGCTTCCATCTTTTCTAGTCTGTTAAAATCCACCAACGCAACCTCAGGATTATTGTTACGCATAACCACAATGGACTTTAATGGTCTGTCAAGGTAACACCTTTTTCTAAACAAAAACTCCTTTCATTCTGGAAATTGTTGAATAATTTCTTTGTAGATATCTTTTGCATCTTCCAGTGCACTTGTTGCTACAAACCTGTCGTTCAGCTCGGTTACAATTGAATCTAGATATCGTGATTCAAGATAAAATTCTGAAAGCCTAGCAGGTTTAGATAAGAGCTTACTCATCTTTTCAAGTCTGTACCCTTCACAAAGCTTTGCAAGCATCACCAAATTGTGGGTTTTGGGTGGGATAAACCCCCGTGAATATAGATAAACCTTCAGTAGAAGCTCAATAGCCTGCTGAGAAAGGTAACATACTAGAGGATAATTGACAAGTTTAAGGTTGTCACTTGCCCATCTGAGACTGTCTTTGGCCTTGAGTACCCAAACTCCATAATCACTTCGCATATATCACTTTTCCCTTGGAGTTGATTTCATTAACAAATAAGTCACCTTTTTTAAGCCTTTCACTAAACTCCTGGTTTGAAAAAAAGTGAATATCAGGCTCCACGCTCCAGTCATAACCAGATTTCTCTAAGGCCATGTAAACTTTGGCCTTCTGCCCCAATCAATGTCACTGTGCTTTTTCTGTTTTCCAGAGGCATATGAACCAAAAAGTATAATTTTTTCAGGATCCAAAGTTCTAAGTTTATCCACAATCTGCTTTGTATGTCCATACTCTCATATTATACTGTAATGAAGAAATCTTACGGCAATACCTCCTTCCATAGGGTTTTTTGTTTGGTAAGGGAGGGAGGATAAAGGGCAATAAGCTCAGGAGCAAATTCAAAAACTTCAGAAGGTGTGTTTTGATTGTCTGCTCCTAAGTCTCTAC
>Ga0209102_1000020_pt1 | contig 115284 bp, 118 predicted proteins | sample ConPoolayeHmetaG_FD_185483 | JGI IMG/M metagenome (GOLD analysis project Ga0209102, IMG submission 185483) | Hot spring microbial mat communities from California, USA to study Microbial Dark Matter (Phase II) - Cone Pool mat layer H metaG... ... | reverse complement strand
GCGTCTATGTATAATTCTTCTGACCGATACTGCTTCCCTAGCCAGTTCACTCATTTCATATGCCAGATCCTTTAGGATATCATCGTAAAGACTCTCTACATTTCCGTATGGTCCTCTGATGCGTATTCCGAATCGTTTGACTTGAGCTTCTAAGAATTGTTCAACTTTACTTTTTCGACCTCTAATTCCCGTGACACCCATGCCTAGCCAACTTGGATTCCAGATTTGTTATATATGTTTTTAATCAAATTGAACACAATAGCACACGCGCTATATTGCTTAGTAATAAGTAGTGCGAATACTATCTGGTTCTCTATAATCAGTCTTCTCTCGTTATGGGATTTAAAGATCAGGAAGCATGCTGTGAATGTTGAGGCACCCATTATGTATAGGCTTTTTAACCCAATCGATTAGTCAAAAGTATAAAGCTTTAATGCACACTAAAGCTCCGGCCTCATGAGCACTAACTTTATAGTTGTTAAAAAAGAAGTTTGAATAATGCTCAGCTTGGTGGTGGAGGTGGCGGTGGTGCCTGAGGCTGATTGACTACTGTAACGTTTACTGTTTGCTGCTGCGTTTTCTGCCCTTTTCTCCAGAAGCTTGCAATTAATGCAGCAATTGAAGCACACCATGCAACGAAATAGCCGGGGCCAAATTCAAAAACGTTGAATGTTTCACCATACGAGTTGTATATGAGAATATCCCCAACGGTTAAAATGGCTAAAGCAACAATCCCTATGACTCCACAACCTAATGGGAAGAAGCCTACAATTCCTGCTATAGCTAGAAGTATGAAGGAAACAATAGTAATATATGCTAAGGTGATCAAGGCGGGTTCTCCCGTTTCCTGAATCGCCCGAAGATTGTTCATAGTCAGTTGTGTTACAGCGAAAAACGTTTCTCCATCCATATCGAAGGGTAGTAGGAATGCTGCAATCAGAATAACAACTCCTAAGACGATTCCTATTATTCTGCCAGGGTTCATTTGCTGTTTCTCACAGGGCTCCGTTCTTAAAGGGCTATATAAATCTTCCGAATAATCTGACATCTATTTCAGCTGCTCGTTAAAACTTCTGCAAAAGAATATAGTATTTCTTATAAAATCTTAAAATATTCTAAGCGTATCGTAGAAAAATTATTTCGAACAGCTTTAAATATCTGGCTTTATCATTTGTGTAGAAACCTGGTTTTAAAAGCAAGAGGAATAGTTGTATCGTTTTTAGTTTATTTCTTCCAGCGGTTTAAAAAGGGTCATGCAAAGCATTAACCTGCTGCGGAATGTCCTATCCATATAACCATTGTGCTCAGATCTTCAGACTTTCAGTTAGTCTTCTCGTCGGATTTCCCATGCTCCTTCACATTCTCAAGCACACTGATTTTATACTAATTTTTGATGTCTGATACATGCTTAGCTTTCGTAACGAAATAATTCTCTATGCTGTGTTTTTCAGCTACAATATTGTCGAAGCCGTTAATAGCTAACGCGAGCTGAACTCCTTACACCACGTGCACACGCACCTACAGATCCTAAACTTTCAGGTCAATCCCCATCTTTTTTAAATCTTCAACTTTGCTGACGATATTGTCGACCCTCCTCTTGGTCGATGAGAAGTTCAATCTTACTGAACTTCGAGCCCAAGTATAATGGAAGCTTATTAACTGCACCGAGCCTGGTCTCTTTAGGCTTCGCTAGTGCAACACTCTTCTCCATTTAAGTGGTATGCCAAAATAGCAAGGGCTTTGCTCACGATGTCCCTTTGACACTATAGTTTTCTGCAGGTTTTCGTAAAAAGCTTATAGGCCTAAACAATGTATACTTAACTGAAGCTGGATGAACCATGAGTATTCCATTCTTGTAGGCGGGCAGGCAGGAGATGGAATAAGATTGGCAGGCTACGCTGTAGCAAAGCTTTTTAACAGACTTGGCTACTGGGTTTTTGCATACAACGATTATCAGTCGCTAATAAGAGGGGGGCACAACTTCTCCATTATAAGAGCAGCTGAAAAGAGGATAGAGGCGCACAAAGAAAGGGTCAACATAATTATAGCTATGAATCAGGAAACTGTGGATAAGCATAATTGGAGGTTGGAGAATGAAAAACTGATTATTTTCGACTCGAACAACGTTAAGGCCGAGGGGCTTGGTATACCTCTAACCGAGATTGTGAAAAACAAGGGTTTGCCCCTAATCGCCAGGAATTCTGGTGCACTTGGCGCTTTAGCATCAGCGTTAGGTTTAGAATTCTCTTTGATTGAAGACGTGATGAGGAGTTCTTTAAAGAGGAGCATAGATGAGAACATAGCTGTAGCCAAGGAAGGATATGAGGCCGCCAGTAATTATAAGGGCTACTTCAGGATTCCTGTGGTTCACGGGTCTCAGCCAAAGCTGCTTCTTTCCGGAAACGAAGCTGTAGGGCTTGGTGCCGTCAGAGCCGGATTAAAACTATACGTGGCCTATCCTATGACTCCATCAACCCCTCTTCTTCACTATTTAGCCAATAATTCTGACGAATTTAGACTACTAGTGATTCAACCAGAAAACGAAATCGCCGTCATAGGGATTGCTCAAGGTGCAGCATATGCTGGGATGAGAACAATGGTTGGAACCTCGGGCGGCGGCTTTTGCCTGATGGTAGAGCATTTAAGCCTAGCTGGCCAAGCCGAAATCCCTATTTTAATAATGATCGGTGAGAGGCCTGGGCCGGCGATCGGGCTTCCCACCTATCACGCGCAGGGGGAGCTCTTGTTCTCGATATTCGCTGGACATGGAGAATTTCCAAGAATAGTTGCTTCGCCAGGCGATCCGGAAGAAGCGTTCTACTTGTCTGCAGAAATGTTAAACTTAGCCTGGAAGTTTCAAGTTCCTGCAATACTGCTTGCAGATTATAGCCTTCTAGAAAGCACTTTCTCAACAATTATAGATGAAGAAAAAGTAATTATTGAAAATCCAAAAATGTGGACAGGAGAAGGAGAATATAGGCGTTACTTGCAAACAGAAAATGGTGTTTCGCCTCTTGCTTTCCCAGGAATGGAGAAAGCCATAGTAAAATCAAACAGCTATGAGCATGATGAATTCGGTATAACGACAGAAGATCCCGAGTTAACTAAGCAGGGTGCTGAGAAAAGGATTAAAAAAAGCATAGCAATAGAAAATGAACTTAAGAAGAAAACGACTATGAAAACATATGGGAACACCATGAGTCGAATTGTTCTTATTACTTGGGGGTCGTCAAAAGGGGCCGTAGCTGAAATTGCAGAAAAGCATGGCTTTAGCGTTATTCAACCTTTGTATCTAAATCCTCTACCAGTCTGGGAGATTGAGAAACATCTTTCTAAAGCTGAGAAGACTATCTGCATTGAAGCGAATTCAATTGGTCAATTAGCTAAATGGATGAAATACCATGGTTTTAGGATTGATGAAACGATTCTGAAATATGATGGAAGACCATTCACTATAGATTATCTTGAGGAGAAAATTAAGAGGGTGATTAGCAATGGGTATTAAGCTCGAGGATCTGTCAACCTATGCTAAAAACACATGGTGCCCAGGATGCGGGAATTTTGGTATAGAAAGAGCGGCTAAGCAAGCCTTTATCGAACTCGTAAACGAGGATAAAGTTAAAAGAGAAAAAATAGTAATAGTAACTGGCATAGGCTGCCATGGAAAAATCGCTGATTATATTAATGTTAATTCGTTTTACTCTCTTCATGGAAGAGCTATTGCACCTGCAATTGGAATGAAGCTAGCAAATCCCACTCTGAATATTGTTGTATTCGCAGGAGACGGAGATGCCCTAGGGGAAGGATTGGAGCATACAATATTTGCTGCTAAAAGAAATGTCGACATAACTGTAATAGTTCATGATAACAGAGTATATGCATTAACAACAGGCCAGTTTACCCCTACGTCCCCAAAAGGATTCCGAGGAGGATCGACACCTAAAGGTTCTCCTGAAGAACCATTAAACCCTATCGAACTAATGCTAGTTAGCGGAGCAACTTTTATAGCTAGAGCCTATAGTGCAAACCTGAACCACACGAAGGAACTCTTTAAGCAAGCAATATTGCACAAAGGTTTCGCGTTTGTAGATGTACTCCAACCATGCTACACGTTCTTCGACACTTACAAGTATTATGGACCAAGGGTTTATGATCTTCAACAGGATGGTCATAATCCTTTAGATTGGGAGGCGGCGCTAGCAAGAGCAAAAGAATGGAATTATGGCGGAGAGGAGGTGAAGAAGATACCTATTGGGCTCTTCTTTAAAGCTGATAAAACCACATATGAGGACGCCGTGCTCTCCGGAAAGAACTTGCACGACAAGAGTATACCTAAGATCAATATGGTTCTCCAGAGTCACATGTAAACAGGCTGTTACAAAGTTACATAACAGTTACATGAACCTCGGAACATGGTGATAAATTGGCTGAGAAAAAGACTATCACTCCAATGCTTTATTATGGTAAAAATTAAGAAATAGACTAAAGCTAAATATAAAAGAAGCTGCATTAATTGATATGATGGAACACGTGGAGAAGCATAAAAAGGCGATTAGAATACATGTGCTAGTTTTAGCGACTGTGATATAAGAATACTTTTGACCTAGCAGGTTGTAATATAACTCCGAATTTTGTGGTGGCTTAGATCGTTTAATTTTTATCATGTTTCTAGGCACCATAGCGTACGCTAAGAAAACTTCGAAAAAACCTTATATTATACATGATGCTCCTCCTCCTTCCCCAGGATGAAAAGAATTCTCATAATCGGTGGAGGCTACTCTGGTACAGAGATAATAAGGCAGCTTGTCCTCAGAGGTGTTAAAGGAATTGAAGTCGAGCTTATATCTGCTAACCGGTATTTTGAGAACACGATAGCTGGCACAGAAGTTATAAGCGAAAAACTGAGAGCGGAAGACCTTAGGTATGACTTACGGCTGCTCTCAGACTATTGGGGTTTCAGCCTAACAGTCGGTAGGGTAACTAAGATTAATCTGGAGGAGAAGGTGGTTAAGCTAGAGAATGGTGAAAGAGATTACGATGTTCTTGTAGTTGCTTCAGGTTCGGCTCCAAACTTTTACGACGTGAAGGGTTTCGACCTGGCGCTTCCTAGCTACCGACTCTTCGACTTTGAGCAAATAAACAGAAGTTTAAAACGATTCAACAAAGATCGTCCGAGAGTTATAGTAGTTGGAGCAGGCTATGTGGGTTTGGAAGTAGCTGCGGAGATAATGGATTTCTTCAAATCATCAGGAAGGAAGGTGGAGGTCATTGTTGTCGAGAAAACGGGCTACGTCCTTCCTGGTTTTAATAATGAGGCTGCTAGAAGGATGGCCCTTGAAGCCCTGAGCTCAAGGGGTATAAGCTTCAACCTCGGAAAGGGAGTCAAGCGCATAGCTGAGGGAAAGGTGGTGCTGGGGGACGGTAGTGAGCTTCAATCCGACTTGACGATCTGGTCAGGGGGTGTAAAGGGTTCGGAGCTCGCGTTGAACACTGTCGGGGCCAGCTTGCACAATAGTTACATCGATGTTGATAAAAAGCTGTTGATTAAGGGACGGCTGGACGCCTTCGCAATCGGTGACGTGGCTTATGTAGAGATCGGTGGAAGCTTGGCCCAGAAGATGGCTGGTGAGGCCCTCGAGCAGGCCGTGACGACTGCTAGAAATATAATTTCTATAATAGGCGGCCAGAAACCCAGCGTCGAACATAAGATAAACTATCCTGTCGACTTCCCTAAGGTGTTGCTCTCCCTTGGCGAGGGCAAAGCGCTACTGATCTTCGGCCCTCAGTATGCAAGCCTTGGAAGCACCGAGTACTTCCTGAAGAGAAGAATCGATGTTGAGGAAATGATGGGCAGGTTCCCACGTGCATGATTTTGTCATAGTAAAAAAAGGCAGGATGAAGTTTCAATTTCGACAAACTATGGCGCCCTATGGTTGGACATTGAGGGAATAAAAACAGAGATCACCCGCATGAGGTGTACCGAGAGGGTTAAGTATGGCTCATCAACCTCGTGACGAGCTGTCTAGAAACGTTAATAAACCTATTGCGTTTTTAAGCAGGTGAGTCCTCCACATCCTGAGCCTAATGGCTGTCGAGAAGCTTTCACTAGCATTGGCTAGGACGATCTTCTATCTTAAAGGGTTTATCTGGCTCCTCAAGAGGAGAAGAGCATATTCGATGCAAGACGTCTTAAACCTCTTCTACATGGATTTTCTCAAAATAGATGAGAAGCATATCGAAGTCGTAAAGCTAGATGAGAACAAGCTCATAACTAGGTGTAGTAATCCATGTCCTATTTTAGAGCTTGCTAAGCGTCTTAACCTAGATACCAAGTATGTGTGTAAGGAGGTTTCTGAACCAGTCTGCAAATTCGTATTGAACAAGCTTAATCCGAGGCTAGTGTTTGAGAGAAACTATGAACATATAAGACCACACGTTGAGAGCTGTGAAGAACACATATATTGGAAACAGGGTTGGAAATAACGTCGCTAAGCTTTATTCTCATCAGCTCGAGGGCGGAGGAGGCTCTAGTAGCCTCAGGGTTTCCCATTTAACCCTGCCTTTCTCGACAGCCTCCTTGATCTTACGCTGGACTCGTTAAACCAGCGCGCGCTATAAGAAATCTTTGGTAGTTTAAAGCTTCTTAATTCTGTATCTTCCTAGTTCAAGCACAGTTATAGAATTAACCAGTTCATTAACATTGATCTCCTTTAGAAACTCTTCGAAAACTCTTTTAATTTTGCTGGCTGTGAAATTGTAGGGTAGCCTGACAAGCAATAGCCCAAATCCTTTCTTTTTCATAAAGTCTTCGGCGAAACCAAGGTCTCTAGTGACAACTATGCACTCGTTTCTGTTAGCGTAATCGAAAACCTCCTCATCGGTTGCAGGGCCAAGAATATCCCTGACGCGAATAGCCTCATGACCATGCTTACTGAGAACCTCTGCTAAAGAATATGGTAAGTCAGCATCTATTAAAAACTTCATGCCTCTATCTTCAGTGGACGTACTTCTTCCCCGATTACAAATCTCGCAGCATACTCAATAGCAGCAATAATATCCTCCCTCTTAACATTGTATTCCCTCTCTATTTCCTCGTAGCTCATCCCGCTTATCAAGCTACCTAAGATAACCTCTACAGGAACCCTAGTCCCCTTAATCACGGGCTTGCCATGCATTATTTTTGGATCCACCACTATTCTTTCCATACGGTAGATTTAACCCGCCGACATCTTATAAAGCTTACCTAACGTCAAACGTACATGAGTCCAACTAGAGAAACCATGTAGAAACATTATGGAGATATTAAAAGCCAAAAAGATGATTCAAAACTATTCCTTGTCAGGGTCAACCTTAACTAGCGCGCACGCTAAACCCTTTACTCTTTGTCAGGGTCGGGTAGGTCCCAGTCAGGATCAACCTTGACTTGGCCGAGTGCCTTCTCAAGCATTATGCGCTGCTCAATCGATGCAACTAGTTTCCTAGTGAACACTGCCGCATCAGGATTGATTGAGACCGAGTCGATTCCAGCTCTCACGAGAAACTCTGTAAACTCAGGGTATACTGAAGGAGCCTGCCCACAGATGCTCACTGTCTTGCCGTCGCGATGTGCTATTTTAATTAAATATTTAATTGCTCTTTTAACAGCAAGGTCCCTCTCGTCGAAAATCTTAGCAACAGTCTCATTATCCCTGTCAGCGCCGAGAATAAGCATAGTAAGATCGTTACTGCCAATCGAATAACCATCTATATATTTATTGAACTTGTCAGCTATCAAAATATTTGAAGGTATCTCAGCCATGAGCCAGAGCTTGAAGTCGGGCCCACGCTCAAGCCCCTCCTCCTTCATGATTGCAACGACCTTCTCAATCTCACCTATCGTCCTGCAGAACGGGATCATAACCCAGAGGTTCTTCAACCCGTATTCTTCGCGAACCTTCTTAATAGCCCTGAGTTCAAGCCTGAAAGCAGGCAAATACTTAGGATCATAATACCTCGAGGCGCCTCTCCAGCCTAATAGCGCAGACGGCTCCTCCGGCTCATACTTCACCCCGCCCTCAAGGTCCCTGTACTCGCTCGATTTGAAGTCGACGAGCCTCACAACTACTGGTCGTGGGTAGAATGCTGCGCATACTTTTCTCATTCCCTCGGCAAGCTTGTCGACAAGCTTCTCTGGGTGGCCTGTTTCGATTAGGTGTAGCGGGTGCTCGCCTACTTCGGCTGCGTACGTGAATTCGAGCCTCATTAATCCGACGCCGTCAACAGGTAGCGAGGCGACTTTTTCAGCGAGTTCAGGCTCGCCTAGATTAACGTAAATCTTTGTTCCTGTGACTGGATAGGATTCCGCTACTGCCGCTACGGCAACCTTCTCCTCCTTCTTCTCAACCGCCTCAGCTAACGCTCCCCTGTATACGACTCCCAGCTTCGAGTCAACCGTTATTATCTCACCGTCCTTGATCGCCTCAGTCGCAGGCTTTCCTTTCGACGCGGTTCCAACGATGCATGGGATTCCGAGTTCACGTGAGACTATGGCCGCGTGCGCCGTCATGCCGCCTGCATCGCAAACTATTGCAGCCGCTTTACGCATGGCAGGTACCCACTCGGGCGCCGTCATGAATGTCACTAGTATTTCTCCTGGTTGGAATGTGTCTAATTTATCGACGCTTGTGATTATATGTGCTTTTCCTACTGCTAGTCCTGGTGATGCTGGTAGTCCTTGGCATATTACTTCTTTCTCCTTGGTGACCGCTATGGTTTCTGGTTTTTCCTCCTCGGGTTTTTTGAGTGCCCAGACTGTTTCTGGTCTTGCTTGGAGTATGTAGAGTTTGTTGTCTCTTTCGTCGAGTGCCCATTCTATGTCCATTGGTTTTCCGTAGTGGTTTTCGATTTCTATTGCGTATGCTGCTAGTTCTTTTATCTGTTCGTCTGTTAGTATTTGCTTGTCTTGGAGTTCTGGTGGGACTTCTTTCTCCTCTGTTCCTCCTCCTGGTTTTCTCGCTAGCATTACTTTTTTGGTTGATATGATTTTCTTTACGATTTGTAGGTCGGTTTTTCTGACGTAGTAGTCGTCGGGGGTGATTTTTCCTTGGACTACGTATTCTCCTAGGCCGTATCCTGCTTCTATCATTACTACGCTTCTGTCTCCGTTGCTTACGTCTAGTGTGAATATTACTCCTGAGGCTTTTGAGTAGACCATTAGCTGGACTGCTGCGGATAACGCGACTTTCATGTGGTCGAATCCTTTTTGCACTCTGTAGAATATTGCTCTGTCTGTGAAGAGGCTTGAGTAGCATTCTTTAACCTTGTCTACGACTTCTTCGGGTGTTGACACGTTTAGGTATGTTTCCTGTTGGCCTGCGAAGCTCGCATCCGGGAGGTCTTCGGCTGTTGCTGATGATCTTACTGCTACGAACGGGTTTTTCTGGTTTACTTCTTTCTCGAGCTGCGCGTAGTATTTTTTGATTTCCTCTTCTATTTCCGGTGGCATTTTCGCTTCGATGATTGTTTTCCTGATTCTTGCTCCTACGCTCTGCAGGGTTTTCGTGTCGTTGGGGTCTTTCAGCTCGCTTAGGATGTCTGCTATTTTCTTCTCAAGGTTGTTGTGTTTTATGAAGTACCTGTATGCTTCTGCTGTGGTTGCGAAGCCGTTTGGCACTGGTACGCCTGTTTTCCGGAGCATTTCTCCTAGGCTTGCTGATTTTCCTCCTACGAGGGGTACGTCTTCTATGCCTATTTCGTTGAACCAGAGCACGTATTTTTTGGATTTTTCTCCTTGGGTCATCTTCTAGGGGGTTGGTTTACGTGGTGGTATATATGCGTTTCCTGTTTTTCCAACTGGTTGTTTTCCAGCGTCTTTACGCCTGGGTTTTTAAACGAGTTTTAACGCTGGTTTTAAATTCGGGGTGGGGAGGGTTTATGCGTGGCTTCTAATCGCAACAGGCTGGTCTGGGGCTCTGAGGATTGTGAAGAAGCTTTATTGTTTTTTTAAAAGAAGGAAGTGGTTAGGGTTGTTATGGTGGTGGAGGCGGGGGTGGTGGTAGTGGTGCATGTCTCCTCCTAAGCATGATTATTGCGGTAGCTACGATGATTACGATTATTGTGGTGGCAATAGCCAAGTAGGTTTCAATTGGTAGGCCTTTTGCGATTGTGAGGGAGTAGTTTTGGGTTGCGGCGTTGCCCATGTTGTCCACAGCCTCAATAATCCAAGTGTGAGAGCCCTCTGATAGGCTTAGCGTCTTAGTGTAGGTGTTTCCGCTTTGGCTCATAGCACCCTGGGAAGCGCCGTCGACGATTAGCTTAACCTCCTTGACCCCTGAGCCAGCATCTTCGACCTTAACCGTGAAAGTTACCGATGTTGAGCCAACTGTTCCGGTTGGGGAAGCATCGCTTATCGTTGGAGGAGTGTTATCCGGCGGATGATACGTCAAATGATCAGACTCTGGAATCCGGCGGTAAAGCGACGACTCCCCTGCTACGTAGATGCCGACTGTTCGTCCAGGTGTCAGCCCTAAAAGGCTGAGAGGAATTTTTAATTCGAAGACATTATTGAAGTCCAAGAAGTTTGATGGACTCTCAAGCTGACTCCACCCTGTCCCAGTATGCTTCTCGTAAGATATCTCAGTGTGCTTTGACGGTCTAGCATCGAAGGTTGTATAGACTTTGAATTCTGCTCCACCATACTCTATGTCTCCAGTGTTATTGTTGTAATCCATGTCAAGGAAAACATTGAACCATCGGAACAAGTTTCCTTCACTGACCGTTGTTGTTGGCTTTCCCCTCGCGTCAAACCTGAAGTAGAGGTTCTCATCATCGTTCGCAACGTAAATGCTCGAGATTTCTAACTCAGGAGGGTTTATGGACCTAGATGGGAAAATCACCAGTGGGTTAATGGTGCTCCAGTCACCTGACTCCCCATCAACCGTAATTTCCTTCTTTGAAGAACCTATGACATAAGTTAGCTCCGTCCTTGGTATAGCCTCGACTACTGAAGAGTGTGACCGTATGTAGAAGTCAATTCCATACTGGGTGTACCATATGTCCTCCTGGTCGACCCAGATCTCCATGTAGCTTAGTCCAGGCGCTAGCCTCATGCTAGTCTTCAAGTCCTTAATGAACTCCCAAGAATTGCTATGCCACTTCAGCAGGGGTGCCTGACAGGAAGAGTTGTCGCCTCGTAACACGAAGTAGAAAAAGTAGTCCACTCCAAGCCCCTCATGAACTTGACCTGTCTGAGGGTTTCTATCAGTATCCATGTAGATTTCCATCCCACGCTCATAGTCCCTTGAGCTCGGCATGGCACCGTAGTACTCGATGTAAAAGTATAGCCTATTCCCCTCAGTCTTCATGTAGATTGCTTTAACATCCATCCAGTCAACGTAGTAGGCTCGAGACGGAGAGTAGATGAGAGTGTAGCCCTGGGGCTGACCGTGGAAGAATGGAAACGAAGTCAGTTGGAGGATGATTATCAAGGCTAAGGAGAGAAATATTCTTAAACCATTCATCCCAACTTTAAAATGTCAGCAAGTATTATTTAAAGATTGTTCGCATTAATATGCCCTACTAACGTTTCTAGGTTAAACTTGCTGGAGAGGAACCAAAATGCAGGCGTGCGATTCAAGTCTCCGGCAGTCTAATTATTCCCTCCACCTCATCAAAATCCTCGTCGAAAGAATAAATCTCATTAATGTTGCTTGTTTTCATCGCTTTGATTGCCAGGGCATCGTTTGGGTCAATCTTTAAGTCCTTGCTCAACTCAACTGCAGCGAAATAGTCTTCCTTAGACACGCCGTATATTTCAACGTTGTCCAGCATAAACAAGCCGGTGATGAGTTTAGCTAATTCATCCATGGTCATGCCGTGCTTGAGGATGTTAACGATCTCCGAAAGATGCACAACCGTGATTGCCACTTTTTCTTTCCCTTGAGATACGTTGCTAATTATCTTTTTGGCATACTCCTTCATATGCTTCTCTTTTGGGGAGAGATGCCTCTTCGGTTTGTAATAGGCTTAGATGAAAATGTTTGCGTCTAAGAACCTCATGAACGCGTCCCGTAAAGCCTTTTCTCAAACTCCTTCCAATTCTCAATGGCTTCGACGTTTAAATCAACCTTGTCAAAGTATTCGGTTAAATCAACTTTACGCTTCGGAATTATCTTCAGATACCCCTTCTCTTTGATAATGTATATCTCTCTACTCTCTCCCATTTCGGATTCGCGCCAGTCAGCGGGCAGAATAACGCGGCCCTGCGGATCCACCTTCTTAACTTCTACCTTACTTTCCATTTTTCACCATATTTACTATTCTTCCACCAAAATATAAATATTATTCCAGAATTTAAAAAAACATCCACAAAGGAGCTTGCTCGGGAGGGAAAGACCAGAACAATACGGATGTTTGTGGAAGAATCAAAGATGGAGAATTCACGGGGTCTTGGGAACAGACTTCTATGCTCCGTGATACTCGTAATGAGAATGATACAGGGGCGAGGGTAATGTCTGAGATTATGTTCAGACCGAAGGATGGGAAGAGAAGAGGACATTATTAGAAAACGGTCCCGAGGAAAAAGCCTCCATATAGAATGTGGACCCGACTTATAAATTTAACGTTACTTACCGTTATGTAACGTTATTATTAAGGTTTACTGCAGTAAGTGGAGAGGACAACCACAGGCGAATGAAATATTTTTCTCATAAGCGCGCCAATTAGAGTGGGCAAAGTCAATAGAGAACGAGCTTTTAGATATCAGCAGAAGTATTTTATTAGAGTTAATAGCCAAATTTACAACTTTACATCTTCAGTTCAAGCTTTGGGCCTTGGGTTGAAAGGAATTGAGCTAATTTTCCGATTATTACCTGCGTCTAGAAAATAGAACAGGGTGGATGCTCAGCGTGAGAGAGCTTACTGAAGATCTCATGCCTTTAGTTGATGGTTTTAGAAGCTTAATTAATGGAAATGTCGACTGAAGGAGGTTTCACATGCATGATCAATATCCTAGGCCTTAAATCTGAGTGATGGGTAAATAGATTATTGATCACTTAGCTATCTTTAAGAAAAACTTTTTAAGCAATCTTTAAATTTAGAAATATCGTGTCTGAGCTGAGCGACGCGAAAATCTTTGGCGGGATTGGTGCGGTCCTTTCGACCTTTGGAACATTCATTCCTTGGGTAGGGTTTGTCGTCTCGATAATAGGTTTCATACTTGAAGCTGTAGCGATATATAAGATATCTAGGGTACTTAATGATGAAGCTATATTTAAAAACTATCTGATATCGATCATTTTGGCGATCGTTGGAATATTTGTCGCCGTATTTCTAGGGATTGCTACGATCATAACTTCAGTCGTCACTGGAAGGATCTTCAGTGTTATCTTAAGCATAATGGTTGTTCTACTCATTCTTTGTATTACCCTCACCATATCTGCAGTGTTTTTGAAGAAGAGCTTCGACTTCATAGCCAAGAAGCTGAATATCTCCCTATTCTCGACGGCTGCACTACTCAACTTGATTGGAGCCGCAACAGTGATAATAATCATCGGGATCATAATAGTGTTTGTAGCGAATATAATTAAGATAGTTGCGTTCTTCAGCCTACCAGAGACTGTTCCGCCTCCACCACCCCCACCACCCATGTAGGGAGAAGGGTTACTGGTTTTTCTACTCGAAAGAAAATGTGGGCTAAATGCTGACCGCCACGGATTATAATCATCTGGAATAGTTTCCTCTCGGCTAAGCGCGTTCCAAAAACTTAAGTAGGACTATCTGGGTATGATTCGGAATGAGGAGGATTCGGAGAGTATTCCTCGTTCTTCTCGCTGTAAGCATGGTCATGCTGTTTTTCAGTGTAGGGGTGGGTCCTGCTTCTCGACTTGACAGCCAGACGCCGACTAGTTCTGCTATTTTAACGCTTTTGACTGGTCTTGAGTGTCCAAGGGGATTGTGGGTTAAAGATGGCAAGGTGTGGCTGACGGAGACGGCTGGCCGTAACACGGCTTTTGGGGGGAAGGTCTGTCTCGACCAGTATGATGTTGCGACGGGGCGTAAAACTGTGTTGGTGAATAATCCTAGGGCCTCTGATGCCGTGGTTGTTGCGAGCAACAACAGGATTTACCTTACCTCCTACGTTGAGCGTACTCCTGGGGAGAGTGGGATTGTCACTACTGTTGATCCTGTTACAAATACTGAGACCCTTCTGATTAATATAGAAATCGCTTCGAGAGATATGTTTATTGACGAGAATGATAATGTTTTTATTATTGGTTTAAGCGACCGGGTTGATGCTAAGAGTATTTACCTGCTCCCCTCTGGCAGCTACTTGACTCCTACTGTTCTGAAAACCGGGCTGGGCAGGACGTGGTGTATCTCGAAGCATGGGGAGTACGTGTATTTTTCAGACCTTACTTCGATCAAACGTTTCAAATATCCTGGAGGAACGGTGGAAACATTTATGGCAAAAAGCGTAATGTCGATGTCCTTCAGCTCAGACTACCTTTACTATGCTGACTATTTTAGGGGGAGTGTAGGCCGGATAAATATTCAAACCAAGGTTGACGAGGAGCTTGCTTCAGGTCTTCATAATCCAATTGCAGTCCGGTATGACGGGTCAAGTGGCGACTTGTATTTTCTGGAAGAAGGTACGGATGCTGGGAAGTATAAGGATGGCACGCTTAAAGTGATTCATCTAGGTCCTTCTTTGAAGAAAACAAGCTTGAAGATAAGCATCGATCCATCAGAAATATTTGAGGACGAGAGAGCGACTGTAACGGTTTCCGGCAGGTTGATCGAGGAGAACGGTGCAGGATTAAGCGGGAGATCTATCAGCATTCTTAGGGATGGCAATGTTGTTGGTAGCGTTACAACCGATCCGAATGGGTACTATAGTTATGAATGGAGATATGTCTATTTGGAGAAGGGGGATTATGAGATTACTGTGAGGTTTGGGGGTGATTCCACGTACGCGGCCTCGAGCGCAAGCACTACCTTAACTGTCGCGGTTCGCTACAGGGTTGAAGCCCTTAGTGAAAAGGGGGTTGCAAAAGGGTCGGGATGGTATAGGCCCGGGGCAACGGCAACAGTCTCCATAACCCCGACCACTATTGAGAAGGATTTCTTCATCAGCTACGTCTTCGAAGGATGGTTGGTTGAGGGGAAAATCGTTTCAACCTCACCGACTTATTCTTTCACTGTGGATAAGCCTGTTACGCTTGTTGCAGGCTGGAGGACTGAGATGAACCTCGTTAACATCGCTATGATAGCTGGAGTGATTCTGCTGATAATAGTTGTTTCAGTTATTCTGGCGACGAGGAGGAGGCGAGCACCGTTACCACCCCCGCCTCCACCACCCGTATAGGAGAGAACATAGGTTCTCATCGAAGGAAACACATAGGCAGGATGTATTAGTGCGGCTTGTTTGAAGGATGAAATAGCTTAACGTTCCCTGTCTTGTGGATGAACTTATCGTCGGCGACTGTGTTTAAGGTCTTAGAAACTTGGTTTCAAGGATGTTGGACGTGATGCATTCGCGTCTGAAGCTAGGATTTAAATAGTTGAATCATAAGTATAATACTCCCGATTCAACGATTTATCATAGGGAAGGGTTCAATTTTATTTTGTTCGAGAAAGAGCGATCATCAATTGTTGCCTAATCTCGTTAAACTTTGAAACGTCTTTCTCGTAGTCGGTTATAGTTCTAACGAGCTGGTTTGCTAGCTCCCTAGCCTCAGCAGGGTTTTGTCCCTCCAGCATCTTGAGCAGTTCGTAGTCCTGAACCCCTAGTCTTAAAACTTCAAGCCTTATGGAGCTCAAGGGGCCTTCTCTTCCAGGGTATATTATGAAAGCGTCGCCAGGAGGCAGGTTGTTAGGCTCCACGTTTTTAAACGGGTTTTCAGACCAATAGTTTAGCCCCCAGTGAAGATAGCCTGAAAGATTATACTTGAAGTTTATCCAGTGCAGGATTCTAACTTTTATTAACGGGTAGTCGATGAACCTGTTCGGATACTTTCCAGTAGGGGCCAGACAGGTGTAGAACCATACTTCTTCTCCAGCTGCTTTTCTCTCGTCATAAAAATTCTGGTTCTCGTCAAACTGATTCAGTAACGGGACCCAGACGTCTAAAGCCCCAGCAAGCTCTTCAGTAGCTTGGTTCGCCTCAATTATCCTTACTTTCGACGCCAGCTTCCTAACGTAGCCGGCGAGTATTCTGTAGCTTTCCGAATTTACAGGAATCGGTTCATCGGTTAAGTGCTGCACGTAGATATTGATCCATCCTTTTTCCTCCAGATGCTTCTGTAGTTGGGGAAGGAATTTAGAAAGGAAGCCATAGTACTCTTTTGAAGTTACGTCCATGGAAGGCACCTTATAGGCTAGGGACCCATCAATTCTATAAACCAGTGTTTCGTAAGAGTAGAACTCCTTTGCTTCCCATTCTTTCCTGTAGGCAAGATGCCCTCCTTCAATTCTTCCAACCACGCCTTCTTCGATGAAAAGTTCGACCCAGCGATCAAGGGTTGAAAAGTCGCATTCAATAGTTCCGTTTGAGGCTTCTATGAATCTTATTAATTGGAGAATTGGAGTTATTATCACGTTTTGACGATACTTGGAAATAAAATTAGCATAACTTCTGATTAACCTCCAGTGCTCTTCGCTCCATGGCTTCACGTTATAATAACTGGCGAGGCCCTCTGCGTTAAACCAATTTGTTAACCATAATGTTCTTTCAGGAGCAAGAGTAACAGGGTACACCTTTAGAGTAATTTGTATCGAAGCATTTGCCTTCTCAGAAAAAACTTGGATTTTCCCAGTGTAGTTTCCAGCGGGGGCTTCCGGCGGAATGAAAACCGTAACCCAAACTGGCTGAGTCTCTCCAGCCTTTAAACGAATGGAGTCCACGTCTAACAGGGGATCCGGGAAGTCAAATGGAGCTGGGCGAACCAGCTCTTCAGCAGGAGTACCCGGCGTATTCTTAAAAACTGGAACATAGCCGATAAAGTTTGCAGAAATGCTTATTTTAAATCCAGACGGGCCTTCAAGCGGTTCCGTTTTAAGACGGATTTCCGGATTTCCTTTTTCTACGGTTACGGCAAATTGTGCTGCAGCATACTCGTTTCTCACTGCTTCAACGTATAAAAATTTCTTTTCATTCGCAGCTGGCTTTGTATCCTTGAAGATCTTTATAAGCGGATCTGAAGCCCAAACTGAAAAACTCTCCTCAGAGCCCATCTGGCTGATCCAGAATAGAACTATGCATAAAAACATTACTAAAGGTATGAGGATAAGTGAGACTTTCAGTTTTCCCATTCTCCCGATGAAATGGTAACGGTTAATACTAAAACCTTGCTTTATATCAACTTGTTAAAAGCCTGTGCTCCATCAAACATTGTTTCAGGAGGGTGTTTTCACAGCAAGAAGCATTGGTTCAAAAAGCTGGTGCAGCGCAATTCTCACTAGGTTCCCACCGGAATTAGGATTATGCCTTTCACGCCTTTTAGCGCGCGCTAGCCAAGGGCTTGAGGATTGTGGTCAATAAGTTTTTTAGTCCCCCCGGGCCCCAATGGCTTGGAAAAGGAGCAAGGGAGAAGCAATGGCTTACAGCAGAATACCTTCTGAAGACATGGAAATTCTGAGGGGGCTGGGGAGGCTGATCGTTGAAATCTCAGCTTCCCCTGTTAACGAGGAGAATGCTGAGCTGCAGAGGAGGGTGAATAATCTGGAGATGGTTAAGCCCCCGGTCTATGTTTACGAGATTCCGTGGCACGAGATGAATGTTGGCGACGAGCTTACATTGAGGACGAGGCACCCCTTGTGCAGGAGATACGAGGAGAGGCTGAGACGCTTGATCTATAAGTGGAGGCACGGATTGGGCGTGCTTGTTGACGACCCGCGTTTCAGCAGCAGCCCGAGCCTGGAGCCCGTGGTTGAGCAGCCGCTTCAGGATTATATCATCGACACTGGCTTCGGCGTCAGCGTTAAAGAGGATATTTTGAGGGTTGACGAGAGGAACCCCGTGGTTTCCCACCGCTACCATGCTCAAATCAGGTGTGAAGAAGACATTGAAAAGATCCAGGTGCCTGAAGTTTTCTTCGACGAGGAGAAAGCTGAGGAGGAGTTTGAAATGCTTCGCGAGGTTTTCGACGGGGTTCTGCCCGTTGAGAAGCGTGGCGTAAGCGCCTTCTGGTTTGCTCCCTGGGACGAGATCGTGATGCTCACCGGGGTTAAGGAGATTCTTGTAGACATGTACCGTAGGCCAAGGTATGTGCACAGGCTTGCCGAGAAGATGGTTGACGCTTGGCTTCACCGTCTGGAAAAGTATGAGAAGCTTGGGTTGCTGCGCGACTCTCCGATGAGGCTCTGGGGAGTGGGTGCGGCCCAAGTTTTCGCAGCAGTTTCCCCTGTTATGCACGAGGAGTTTGCGCTGAAGCATGAGAAGCGCTGGTATGAAAGATGGGGTTTCAACTACTACGGGTGCTGCGAGCCGCTCCACCACAAGGTTGAGGTGTTGAGGAGGAATATACCCAAGCTGCGCAGGATCTCTATGAGCCCCTTCATAGATTTCGACAAGGCTGTTGAAAACGTGGGTGACGAGTTCATATTCGCCTGGAAGCCTAATCCCGCTGTGCTGGCTGAGTCAAGCTGGAACCCTGAGGCGGTTCGGAGAGACATGGAGGAGAAGCTTGAGAAGGCCAGGAGGTTTGGCTGCGTAATGGAGATTCATATGAAAGACATTAGCACTGTTAGATACCAGCCTCAACGCCTATGGGAGTGGGCTAGAATAGCCTCCGAGGTTTCGGAAAAATATGTTTAAGCGTGCCAAAGTTTGACGAGGAACACACGAGCAAATATAAGGCATATAAAGAAGGTTGTTTAGTGGAAAGCATGCCGAAGGTTTTTAACAAGAGGTTGGAGCTACTCTCTAAGAGGTTGAAGAAATAAAGGAAGGCGCCTTAGAAATACTGGGGAAGGTTGGTTTTGCGTACAGGCATAGAGGCGCTCTCAAACTCGAAGAGTACGGAGCGATCGTCGATTACAGTCGGGAGGTTGCTAAGCTTCCCAGAGGGCTTGTCTTAGAGTGCTTGAGAAAAGCCCCCAAGCATTATGCTGTTGAACCTAGCCAGGGGGATGCTGTATACTTTGGCGATGGCAGTATTAAAGCAACCATGGGTTTGGAAATCCAGTTTGTGGATTACGAGAAGATGGAGTGCCGTCCCGGCAGGACTGAGGACTGCGTAAAGTCGATAACAGTTGGCAACGAGCTTGAAAACGTGAGAACCGCGTCTCCTTTCACCGTGCCCAGCAACGTGCCTGTGAGAATAGCAGATGTAAGGGGTTACAGGATCTTGTTCACGTATTCACGGAAACCGGGTTTCGTCTGGATTTATTCACCTGAATCTTGCAGGCATATTCTGGACATGGCTAAGGCTGTGGCTGGAGGAGAGGATGAGCTTAGGAGGAGGAAGATAGTCGGTTATGGAGTGGAGCCTACGAGCCCGCTTCAGCTTTCGCATCATGCAATAGAGATACTGATGGAGATGGCGAAGTATGGGTTTCCCATAAGCGCTTCAGGCTTCATGAGTCTTCTAGGAGGCACGGCACCCGTAACAATAGCTGGCGCGTTAAGCCTGCACGCAGCCGAGGTTCTGGCAGGCATAGTGCTAACTCATCTTATTGACCCATGTTCTCCAGTGGGCTTCTCAACCTCAATACATGTGCTGGACCAGAGGACTGCCCTGTGCTCCTTCGGAGCGCCTGAAAACACGTTGGCATCACTAGCCGGAATCCAGGTGACTAGAGAACTGGGGCTGAGCTGCTTTGCTAACGTGGCCCTGACCGTTTCAAACATCCCGGATTTCCAGGCTGGATTTGAGAAGGCCGTGAGCGCAGCCCTGGTTTTGGCCGCAGATGCTTAGGATATAGGTCAACAGGGGATAGTTGGGGCTGATCAGGGTGCGAGCCTTGAGCAGCTTATAATAGACAATGAATGGAACAGCTATTTCAACCGTATTCTTAAAGGGTTTGAAGTGGACAAGGATTCTTTAGCGCTTGAAGTGATAAAGAGTCGGGGTGGGCGGGAGCTTCCTGAGGGAACAGCATACCTTGAAGAAAATGCGGCAGGAGCTTTGGTTCCCAAGCCTCTTCAACAGGGACGACTGGATAGGGTGGGAGAAAAAAGGGCGTAAGGACCTTCTTGAAAAATCCCGAGGGGCTCTAGAAAGGATCCTGAATGAGTTTTACCCTCCGGAGCCCGTTTTAGACAAGCAGGTTGCCGAAGAGCTTTTGGAGATTGAGAGAAAGGCTGTTGAGAATCTAGCGGGGTAAAGATTGATCTTTTTAAGCGAGTTGCATAATTGGCTGTGGCGAATGGTTTAACATAGCACGCGCTATTGGAGACCATTATCCTAGCTTTTAACCTCAGCTATTGGGAAAAAGTTTTAAGCGCGGCACATACATGGTGGCTTAAGGTGTCCTGTCTTGACGTTGCCCGAAGAGGACGCGCGGGCTAAGGCGACTGGGAGCAGGGTTCAGAGCCTTCGCGCCGGATGGCTTAAGACGATCCTTTACATGGTTGTTCTAGCAATATCCTTATCTGTTCTCGACCTATTATTCGGCTGGACGCCTGGCGAGACTATTCCGCCGTACCTGCAGCATTTGAGCGGAGTCATACTGCTCGTCAACCCGTATATTCAATATATTCAAGCGATCCTAATATTTGGCCTGGGCTATCTTATAGTCAACGCTCTCAGCGGAGTTGTTTACACTTACATGAGGAGGTTTACGGATCATCCTACTGCTGCAACCGTTCGAACACTGGTGAGGATCGCGGGCCTCGCCGTCTTGCTCTCGCTGATAGCTTCAATCTTCAACGCGAATCCCGCGGCTGCCCTAACCGTGGGTTCTTTCGGAGGCCTTGTCGTAGGGTTCGCGACGCAGACCATATTGTCGAACGTGGTTGCAGGAGTCTTCCTCCTGCTCTCCAGGCCCTATACCTTCGGGGACATGATAACCGTCGCGGGACAGACTGGGGTTGTCAAGGAGATTAGGCTGATGCATCTGGTGCTGGAGTCCACGGATGGGACGAGGGAGATACTGATACCGAGCGGAACGGTGGTCACCCAGATTATTCATAAGATGAAGCCTCCTGCGCAGGCTAAGCCCATTAAAACCGTTTTGAAGCTGGAAGCTCCCCCGGCTAGAGTTAAAGCAGGATCGCTGCTTGTCTTCACCGGGAGGCTTCTTGAGGCTGAGACAGGGAAGCCGGTTGCAAATGCTAACATACGGATAATGGAGAGGGATATTGGTAGGGACGACCTGCTGGCCTCCGGGAAGACGGGCGAAGATGGGGGATTCAGCATTGAGTGGAAAGCCAGGAAGACAGATTTGCTCGGCAACACGGCGGAAGTCTATGCGAAGTTCGATGGGGATGAGCAGTATCAGCAGTCTAAAAGCGAACTCTTCGTGATAAAAATAGACGGGAGGTGATGGTGCGGATGAGTATGGAGGATAAAGCCGTTAGGTATAAGCCTGTTTGCTTCAAGTGTGGAGCCGACATAGCTTCATTCACCTTCATCGAGTATCCTTTGAGCGACAGGCTTCTGACGATAGTGTTCTGCAAGGAATGCGGTGCTGTTCAAGGCATAGTTGCCAGAGAAAAATAATTTTTAAGCTTTAAAGAGTCTGAAAGCAGCCGGTTTCCTCAACGCTTGACACTAGGCCCTGAAAATTTATATGCTTATCAGCAAGCTTAGCCTTATGGTTGCGTGGAATCTTCAGGAGTCTACGCTTAAGGATGTGAATGAGTCTAGGTTTCAAGTTGCCGTCCTGCCTGTCGGCTCAACCGAGCCACATGGCCTACACTTGCCCTACGGGATGGATTTCTACCAGGCTAAGGCTGTCGCCGAGATGGCTTGCAGGAAAGCCGTGGAGATGGGTGCTCGGGTGGTTATGCTCCCCGCCATACCCTACGGTTCAAACAGGAACTCGCTCGGCTTCCGGATGACGATAAACCTCGACCAGTCGACGCTGAACATGGTTGTCAGAGATATTGTCGACTCGCTTGAGCACCATGGGGTGAGGAAGCTGGTTATTCTGAACGGCCATGGAGGTAACGATTTCACGCCACTTATGCGGGACCTGCATGGCAGGACCGGGGTTTTCATCGTCACAGTCGACTGGTGGAGAACCGTTGACGATGTGAGGAGCACGATTGTTGAGGAGCCGGGGGAGCATGGCGACGAGTTTGAGACAAGCATTGGGCTCGCCCTGTTCCCGCATCTCGTGCGAATGGGGGAGGCGGATGAGGGTGCTGTGAACACGCCTAAGGTCGAGTCTTTAAACTATTCCTGGGCGAGGTTTACGAGGCCTTGGCACGTTTTAACGAGGAGCTCCGGCTTCGGAAACCCTTTGAAAGCCTCCGGGGAGAAGGGAGAGAAGATATTGGAGGCCGCTGTGGAGAGGATTGCCCGCCTCCTTAAGGAGCTTTCCGATGCGGAGATGGCTGAGGGTTTCCCCTACTAGCGCAGCAACTTGTCAGCCAGCATAATTCTGCAAGAGGAGCAGTCGGCCCACTAGTAGGAGGCTGGATTGCAGGTTTCCGGTGGAAGGCTGATTAATCCCTCTAGCCAGCAATTTTTATATAGGGAGCAGTAAGTTGCTTTTTCTGAAGTTGAGCAACCGGAGTGTCGACGAGACTGTTAACAAGAGGCCGCTGAACGTTCTTAGAAGCATGGTTGGCAAGAAGGTTTTCCTCAGGCTTAAAAACGATCACTCAGTATACAGGGGGATGCTGCTTAACGTGGATACTCAGATGAACCTCATCATGGGGGGGACTATGGAGTATGAGGGCGATAGGGAAGCTGTTAACTTTAACCTTGTCCTCGTCAGAGGGAGCAACATTCTTTTCGTCGGCAGGTCTGAGGAGATATAGATTCCTACCTGAGGCTGAGCTCAGTCAGCCTCTCGATCAGGGCTGTTGTTAGCAGGCTCCTCTTCCTGTTTAGAAGCTCCCTGATGTCGCTCTTCCTCACGTAGAGCTTTTCGCCCAGCTTCTCCAACGGCAGGCTCCTAATGTCGCAGAGTAGGAGACCATGGTATGCAGCCTCCTTCACCGCCTCATCGTCAACAGTTTCAGAATCCAGAATAAGGATCCTTACGCCTTTTGAAGACAAGGCTTTAAATATCTTACTCAAGTCGCCCTTAAGGGTTTCAGCAGCTACAACCATGCTGCCAACCTCGCTCTTAGCCTTCTTCGAAGTCAGCTCTGAGAAAACATCCACCCTGAGTTGTTCTCCGGAATCCTTCTCCTGCTTCCCGAGAACCTGGCTTAAGCTCGTCAGCCTACTACTCTCCGGTGTAAAGGCTATAACGCTTTTCAACGCTGCATCTTTACCCGGCTTCTTCGACTCAGCTTTCCTAAGCTCGCTCCTAAGGTTTTCAAGCTTAAGCGCAAGCACCTCAACCTTCCTCCTCTCCTCGAGAAGCTGCTTCCTAAGCTGATCCACAAGGTTAGCGTCAAAGCTTTGAACAGTCGTTTGAGAGAGCCGCTCCCTAATCGAGCGTTCAGGCGGGATCCCCCTGATAAGGTCACTCTTAACCTCGTCTACCAGAGCCTCCTTGAACTCGCCAATCCTTCTCTCAACGTTCAGCTCTATGTTCCTGAAATCGTTTTTGAAACTGTTGTAGGCTTTAAGCGCTGCGTAGAGAGCTGAAGCCTGATGCTCATCCCCGATGCCGACACCCCTTTTAGAAGCATACTCGTTGATAATGCTGGTCTTGTCCTCCAGAGCCTCCTCCTTCCCTATTTTGAACACAGCTAGGTTGAGCGACTGAGCAAGCTCCCTAACTGCTCTAGGAGCCTCAGCCCTGTCAGTCGCTATAAGAACAGGGTCGCCGACGCTCAGTGCTTCAAGAATAATACTGCTCCTACTCCAGTGTCTAAGGCTCTTCAGGAGAAGCAGCTCCCCGTTTAGGTTCAGAATAGCTAGGCCAGCCGTTGTCCCCGGGTCGAAGCCGACTATGGTCTTCGGCAGGCGTTTAGACACCCGTATCCTTCTCCCCCGTCTGCTGAGCCGTCGCCAGGATTTTTATCCCCAGCCTCCTCAGTAGAGTGAAACATCCAGCACAGTGTCGCAGCCGCACCTTCTCTCCCTCGGTATCATGGGGATTGTCTCGTAGATAAGCCTATTGACGTTCGCAACGTTCTCCCTCATGCTTTTAGCAACCCTTTCAGCTGTAACCGGCATTAAACCGTACACGTCCGTGTCCGTGATGAGCGCGATGCTTAGGAAACATATCTCAGCCTCCCTCGCCAAGTATGCTTCAGACACTGCCGTCATACCTACGACTGAGAACCCTAGGCTCTTGTAGAAGAGCGATTCGGCTCTCGTTGAGAACCTTGGGCCCTCGATGGTTACGTATGTGAACGATTTTCCCTCAGCCTCCTCCTCCGGGGTTGGGTGGATCTTCACGTTGGGAAGCACCCTCCTACCTGAGTCCAGGAATATTCTCCTCAGCTCCGGGCAGACTGGGTCGCTGAAGGGAACGTGCCCAACGACACCGCCCTCGTAGAAGGAGAGGCTCCTCCTGTTCGTCGTCCTGTCGAAAAACTGGTCTACCACGACGAACTCGTAGGGTTTTATGAACTCCGGCTGAAGACTCCCGACGGCGGCGGGGCTTATTATCCTGGTTACACCCAGCGTTTTAAAGGCCCAGACGTTGGCCCTGTAGTTGACCCTGTAAGGCGGTATTGTGTGGTGCCTGCCGTGCCTCGGCAGGAAGGCAACCTTCCTGTCTTTAACCCACCCTACTGTTACAAGGTCTGAGGGCGGCCCGTAGGGCGTGTATACTTTAAACTGTTTAGCGTCCTGAAGGTATGAAGGGTCATAGTTGCCGGTTCCCCCGAAAATACCTATTTCAGCTGTCTCAGGAGGCCTGTACCTTACGCTTGCGCACATGGCTTGCTCAACTAGTCTCTACGACTGAAATAAATAAATGTTTTCTCCTCTAAGCCCATTTAAACAAGTGTCGGCGAAGCCATTATTGTCGACTTTGCTGTGCCAGCGAACTTCGACATCATGAGCTCGTAGGCCCTGCGCTCCTCTGGAGACGGGATGTTTATCTTGGTTATTGCCTCCATCAGGTGCCTCTTCTGAATAACTAGCTTCTCAGTCATCCTCATAACCTTCTCCTCGTCGCTAGTCATCTCCAGCAACTCTTTTATCGCTATGAGGCCGGCGTCGTTGCATGATTGGGCTATGTCAGCCCCGGAGAAGCCTTCAGTCATCGAGGCCAGCTCATCGATGTTTACGTCAGGCGCTATAGGCTTCCCCCTTAAATGTATCTGGAATATTTTCTTGCGGGTCTCCTTATCAGGCCAGCTTAAGCCTATAAGCTTGTCGAACCTTCCAGCCCTCAGCAGAGCAGGGTCAATTATGTCAGGCCTGTTAGTCGCACCTATGACTATGACTCCCCTGAGATCCTGCAGCCCATCCATCTCCGTGAGAAGCTGGCTGACAACCCTCTCAGTAACGTCGCTGCTAACATCCCTACCCCTGACGGGCGCGATTGAATCAATCTCGTCGAAGAAGATTATGCAGGGAGCAACCTGCCTAGCCTTCCTAAAGACTTCTCTAATGCCCCTCTCAGACTCGCCGACCCATTTTGAAAGCAGCTCTGGACCCTTGATGCTTATGAAGTTGGCCTCGCTCTCAGTCGCCAAGGCTTTCGCCAAGAGGGTCTTGCCAGTACCGGGCGGGCCGTAGAGGAGAATACCCTTCGGCTGCCTAATGTTAAGCTTTTTGAAAAGCTCCGGGAACCTTAGGGGCCACTCTATCGAGGTTATCAGCTCCCTCTTAACTTCTTCAAGGCCACCGATATCATCCCAGTGCACATTAGGGCTTTCAACCATTATCTCTCTTAACGCGGATGGCTCTATCTCTTTCAGAGCATCCATGAAATGCTTCATCCTGACCACGAGCTTGCTTAGAACCTCTATCGGGATTACCTCGGTTTCAAGGTCTATCTCTGGAAGCACTTCCCTCAAGCATCTTAACGCTGCCTCCTTAGCTAGGGCCGCTAGGTCGGCGCCGACGAAACCAGGAGTTAGCTCAGCCAGCCTTTTAAGGTCAACGTCGTCGGAGAGCGGCATACCCCTTATATGGATCTGAAGTATCTCCAGCCTCGCCTTCTTATCGGGCACGCCTATCTCTATCTCCCTGTCAAACCTGCCCGGCCTGCGCAGAGCAGGGTCTATCGCGTTAACCCTGTTCGTGCAGCCTATTACCACAACCTTTCCACGAGTCTGCAGACCATCCATAAGGGAGAGAAGCTGCGCGACAACCCTCTTCTCAACCTCTCCAGTAACATCCTCCCTCTTGGGAGCTATGGAGTCAAGCTCATCTATGAAGACTATGCTTGGAGAATTCTCCTCAGCCTCCTTGAAGATCTCCCTCAGCCTCTGCTCGCTTTCACCATAGTACTTGCTCATTATCTCAGGCCCGCTTATGCTTATGAAGTGCGCATTGGTCTCGTTCGCCACGGCTTTCGCCAGGAGGGTCTTGCCAGTACCGGGCGGGCCGTAGAGGAGAATACCCTTCGGAGCCTCTATCCCCAGCCTGTCGAAAAGCTCTGGGTGCCTCAGGGGGAGCTCAACCATCTCCCTGATCTTCTGTATAGCCTCCTCTAAGCCGCCAATATCCTCGTAGGTAACCCTTGGGAGAAGCTTCTTGATCTGGTATATTTTCTCGCTGATTTTGACGACAGTGTCCTCGGTGACGATAACTGCTTCAGCAGCAGGCTGGTAGGAGACAACAACCAGCTGAACAATCTTGCCCATTATCCTCACCGGAATAATGTCACCCCTGTTTATTATTCGTCCTATCATTATGCTTTTCACAAACTCCTCGCCGTTAACCATCCTAGGCTGCTCGGTGTGCGCCAGAACAACAGTAGTAGCGTACCTAGCCGTTACCTTTCTGATCCTAACCTTGTCGTCTAGGCTGACGCCAACATTCTCCCTCGTGTACCCGTCTATCCTGATCAGGCCTAGGCCCCTGTCCTTGGCTGACGCAGGCCACACGAGAGCATAAGTCTTCCTTCTGCCAACGATCTCTATAGCGTCCCCTGGTGAAAGGTTCAGAAGCTTCGCAACCTCAGGATCTATCCTAGCGTACCCCCGTCCAACGTCAGTAGGCTGGGCCTCAGCGACACGCAGATAAACATAGTCAGGCGGATCCTTCTTTCTTCCCGCATCGTTTTGAAAACCTTCCCTCTTATCGCTCAACGCCCGGCATCTCCCCTCCCGTCTACACTTTTCAACTGGAAAGATTTCACAGGAGGGGGTTTATTAAGTTTCATCGTGCACGCTCGTAGAACGAAACAGTTAAAAACTGTTCATGCCCAAACCTTGCAAAACCGTTTAAAAATCTTGATTCGAACAGCGACAGAATGTTGAAAAAAGAAATAAATCCTGCCAGCCACGTGGGATGCTGATGGTTAAACCCGACTTGGAGGAGGCGGCGGAGCAGCTTAAAAAGGCGGTTAGCGCTAAAGAGTTCATCGCGTTAATCTGCCTTTGCGAGGCTGATTACGCTGGAAGGGCAAGGTCCCTCCTGGAGAAGGGTGAGAGACTCCTAGTTGTTAAGGAGGACACTTCCTTCCTGATTCACAGGCCCTCCGGGCTCGAGCCGGTTAACTGGCAGCCTCCTCCGAACTACGTCGGGGTTAGCGTCGACCGGGATCATATTGCCCTTACTGTTAAAAGAGTTAGGAGGCCTGAGAAAATCATCGTAAAAATATACGGTGTGAAAAACATTTTCGCGGGAAGGCTTGAAGACAAGGGGGAGTTCCAAATGTATCTGAGCGAGAGGGAGATTTCTGAAATCCTCCGTAAGCATCCTGAGCTCGTGGAGGAGGGATTTAGAGTAACGTCGGCGGAAGCAAGGGAGAAAACCGGAGTGGTTGACATCGTTGGAGTTGACGCGAACAATCGTAGGACAATAGTTGAAATAAAAAAGGATAGGGCGGGTTTAGAGGCTGTTAGACAGTTGTTGAGGTATGCCGGGGGGCTTGGTGCAGGCGTCAGGATTGTGCTCCTAGCCCCGAGTGTGACGGGAGAGGCTGAGAGAACCCTGAGGAGAAACAGGATGGAGTTCAAAAGGATCAGTATGCTCGAATTAACCAAGACCCTTATGCGGGAAAGAAGCGTTGAGAAGCGTGGCATAACAAGGTATCTCTAGGTTTTACCACTTTCACCAAGCTTGCACAGCCATTCTTCAAACTTTTCAGAATATCTCGTTTTCTCATCATGCTTCTTCTTCAGCTCACTTATTAGGCTGACGGGGGCGGGGTCAACCCCCCTAAGTATAGCAAGGTAGTAGCTAGCCCAGTCCCCCAGTATTATGGCTGAAAGCATCTCTTCAAGCATTGTTCCGCCAAGCGGTTTAACCATGCTTAATCCAACACCCTCTTTTTCAATCTTTGAAACAAGATTGTTGACGCTTTCAGCAATATATGGGTTCTTGAAACGGCTGTCGATGAAAACAACGTGGAGGAGCTCTTTGAAATCAACCTTCTCCCATGCTTCAACCTCATTATGGTTTGCCTCTGGAAGCTGGTCGCACATAGCCCTCATCTTAGCGTTCTCATTAATCTGATCCTTATACCTTAGGGCTACGGATTTCAAGTGTCCCATGGAGTATATGATTGGAAGCTTCTGATGCAGCCTAGCAGCCAGCTGCTTAGCCGGGTTCCGGCTTAAAGGCACTTCCGGGGTAAGTTTAGAATTATACTCTTCAATCAGCCTGTGGGCTTCAGCCAGCTCACCCTCTCCCACCATTGGGAAACCTATTTCCTCAGCCACTTTCAACAACGGTATGAAGAGCAGTGGAAGCGCCGACCTAGGCGTGTAGCCGGATGGAACCCCTATGAACGGGATTTTAAGCTTGGAGCACGCCTTCCCCAGCAGACCGTTGGAAGCAATACCGATTATCTGGGAACCCCTCTCGTAAGCCTGCTTGAAGGACTCGAGCGTTTCCTCAGTGTTCCCGGAATAGCTTACCGCCAACACTAGGCTATTCTCGTCAACATGTCTAGGCAGGTCGTAATCCCTGATTACGGAGACGCGCAGTGGGCTCATCACTTGAGAGAGGTCTTTGAAAAGGTCTCCACCTATGGCTGAACCACCCATCCCGCACACAATAATCTCCTTAACGTTCCTGTAGCCTTCAGGAAGACGCAGGCCCCTTGACAGCTCCACCGCTTCTTTTAGCAACGCTGGGAACGAGGATATCATGAGCCGCATGTTCCCCTTGTCGATCATCCTGACTGCCTCAACGTCATCAAGCACCGGAATACTGCTTGAGCATGCTTCAGGCTTCAACCAGTTACCCTCCTCACCGTTTTGAATAGCGTCTCTCTGAACAGGTTTCTTTAAAGGTTTTCTAGGGCGGCTTAAGGATTAATAAGGGCCTTATGCGAGGGGTTAGGGAGGCTGCAATGAAGCTGGACGCCAAGCTACTGTTTTCAATAATCGTGGTCACAGCCATTATTATAGTCAACATTATTCCAAGAGTTTTATCCGAATATTTCAACCAGCTTCAGAAGGCAATTTTGAAAGGAGGGCTACCCGGCTTCTACATGCTTATGATAGTCCAATCGATAATAGCAGTCATACCTGCTGAGGCAGTGCTGATTATGAGCGGCTCAGCCTTCGGCTTCGAAGCCTCCACCGCGGTTGGAACACTCGGCTTGATGAGCGGCGCCCTGATAAACTACGTAATAGGACTGAAGTTCGGTAGACCGCTGGTTGAGAGACTAGTAAGCAGGCAACAACTTGATAAGGTGGAGAAGCTTTTCGTGAAACACGGGTCTAAAATAATTTTCGCAGCCAGATTCATACCTTGGGTTTCCTTCGACGCGGTTTCCTATTTCGCCGGGGCGACGGGAATAGCCTTAGCATCGTTCACCGTCGCAACCCTACTGGGGACGGTTCCAAGAGCCCTTTTCTACAGCTATATGGGTGAGAAGCTTGGAGCAAGCATCAGCGAGGGAGACGTTACCCTGTTAAACTATCTGCTTCTAGCAACGTTTCTAGCAATAGTTTTACTCATACTGGTTTCCCACAGGGAGGAGACTAGTCGAAAGCCTGTTGGAGAAGCCGGAGGGGCATGCCTATCAAAGCAACCTCTCTCCGAGACGGGTTATAGTCCAGCAGCCCCTCGAAATGCAGCCTCTTAAGCTTCTCAGCCACGCTGGCATCCCTTATTCTAACACCATTCTCCTCAAGCGTCTTAAAGCCTACGAAAGGCTCGTCGCAAGACTCGAAGACGCGCAGAAGCCTCTCTACAAGCCTGCGCATCTCAGGATCTTGGGAGAAAACTGTTTTCAAGTCCCCAGGGGTAATTACGCTTTCAATCCTGTACTGGGCCTCCCTCACATGCTCGCAGGAAACCCTAGCAGACCCCTCGTAGCTCGCGTTAAGCCCGCTTGCAAGCAGGAGCTCGATGCCATACCTTGCTGAACCGTATCCGAATCTTTCAGTCAGCCTACCCATCAAGTATACCAGGGAATCGTCAAAACTATCCTCGTTAAAAGAGAGCTCCACCCTGTCCTTAAGTATCACTGAGATTTCTTCAGCAGTGTATGGTTTAAAGCTTCGGCCTATCCTCCAGAAGAAGGAGGTTGCCCAAGAATCCTTAACCTTGCGGGAAACATCCTCGATTCCAATGAGTATCAGTATCACCTTAACCCTGTCCTCATACTCCTCTGAAATCTTTAAAAGATCCGTGAAAAACCTGCTTCTAACCCCGCTTAGGAAGCTGTCGAAATCATCCAGGACGAGCAGGAAGCTCCTGCCTGATTTTTCAAGATAGTCGAAGACCGTGAACAGGAGCTCCCTGCTGCTGTAGCCTCTTCCAGGTATGTTAGGCATTAGGCTCAGCGCAATCATCTGCGCGAGAGTGAAGTCTGAGGAAGCAAACCTCGTGTTTAAATGCCTGTATTCAAGCCTGATGCCCCTCTGGCTACAGTATTTCAAAACCTGTTCAGAAGCCTTCTTTACAGTAACGGTCTTACCGGAGCCGCTTGGACCGTTTAAAACAATAGCTTTCAAGGGGAGCCTGCCCTCCAGGAAACCTATCACAGTGTTGAATATTTCAAGCTGGTGCTCCTCCCTGCTGGGAAGCCTTTCAGGAATATAGCTTGCACTCAGCCTTTGAAGACCATCCTTCTTAAAGATTATGCTCTTCATCTTCTATCCGTCAATAAGCGTTTAGACTCTTCCAGAACAGCATCCCCCATCTCACTCGTCTTAGAGACTCCGCCCATGTCCAGCGTCCTGCACCTGCCACTTGCTAAAACATTCTCAACAGCCGTCTCAATTATTTTCGAGGCTTCGAGCAGACGCTTATCACCGCTTCTGCTCCACAAGTGTTCAAGCATGAGGGAGAAGGTAAGTATCGCCGCAACAGGGTTAGCTATGTTTAGGCCAGCCTTGTCCGGAGCACTCCCGTGAACAGGCTCAAACATCGAAACACCCTCAGGGTTAATGTTTCCACTCGGCGCGAAACCCAGACCGCCTTGGATCGCAGCCCCCAAGTCCGTTAAAATGTCTCCGAACATGTTTGGAGCAACAATTATCTTGAAGCGCCCAGGGTTTAAAACCATGTGTAGTGCTGCAGCATCAACATACATGAATTCTCTCCCAACCCTGCCGCCGTACTCTCCCCACACTTTTTCAACAACCTCCCTCCAGAGGCCGTATGCTTCAGTAAGCACGTTAGCCTTATCAACGAAAGTTATAATGTTCAAGCCTCTTCTAACAGCGTATTCGAAACCATACCTTACTATTCTTTCAGCACCCTTAACCGATATTATTCCTATTTGAAAAGCCTCGCCATTCTTACTGTAAACCTCAACCCTGTATCTGCTCCCCTTCGCCCCGCCGGCTTCAACAGTATACTCGAAGAATCTTAAGCATCCTTCACACACCCTGCCACCCATGTCTACGTAGAAATCCTCAGTGTTCTCACGTATGACTACGAAGTCAATACTCTTCCTCCCAGATGTTTTCAAAGGTGTTTCAACACCCTTGAGGAGTCTGACTGGCCTCAGGTTCACGTAAAGATCCAGTGAGGAGCGCATCCTCAGGAGAATACCTTTCTCGAGAACGCCTGGCTTAACCCTCGGGTCTCCAACAGCCCCGAAGAAAACCGCGTCGAAACCCTTCAGCCTTCCCAAAGTATATTCTGACAGCGTTTCACCGGTTTTAAGGTAGTGTTCAGCACCGTTAGGAAACTCTTCGAAAACCATTGGGACACCCATGGCTTCAAGTAGGCCCCATCCGACTTTAACCGCCTCCCTCACCACCTCAGGCCCAATCCCATCGCCAGGCATTAAAGCAATCCTGTACGGCGACAAAGCCGTGTTGACCTATCTGGGTCCCAATATATGTTTTTCCGACGAACTATTCTTCAAGCCGCTTGACTGAGCCTTCTTCCCGAGCAACCTTGTAGTCTACCGTACATACTTTGTAAACCCTGTTTTCAACAAGGCTCCGCAAGTCCTGCAGCGAGCCCAGCCTGCAGTGAGCCTCGACCGTCACATCCTGCTCGATGTTTTTCAAAATCGACAGCTCTTCAAGACTCATTCTCTTCAAGCCGAAGCCGGATGAGACGACCACCGTGTCGAAACCTGATGATTCGAAAATACTGATGACCTCCCTTAACTGTTTTTCCGAAACTAAGCCCATCTCGACAACCGGCTTAACGTTTTTCAAGCCGATTAGCTGAGAAGCCTCCGTTATCCTCGAAAGCTCGGACTCGAACTCGACGATCCTACTGTCGAGATAGTTTCCCAGATTAGGGTAGAAGTATACTTCTTCAACACCCTGCTCAGAGGCGAGCCTAATCTCCATCATCTTCAGCTCGAGGGGCATCAGCCCTGTTGGGAAAGATATCATTGTTGACAACTTTAAACCAGTATTCTCAAAGAGGACCCCAGCCTCCTCGACGTATACGCTCGGTATGCAAACATCCCTAATGCCCTGTTTCAAAGCCTCGCTGCAAACCTCGTAGACATCACTCGGCTTAACACCGGGTCTTACCCCGGAGGCAACTATTACTTCAGCAGGCCTGAAGACCCTGGCTACCCGCCTTCCAGCGTCACGCTTCATCCATACCGAATAGGAGGGGCGGGAGATAAAGATAAAAACTTCCAGGATGTTTGAAAACCTTAGAATTGGAATATTTGAAGCATGTTTCGCAGAGGCTTGGGCTCGAGGAGGACCCTGCGCTAGGCCTCCCTTTGCATAAGAAGACGACTCTGCCAGTAACCCTCTGGTATAACCATGAGAAGGATAGGCTCATTCTCCTAGATCAGAATAAGCTTCCCTTTGAAGTCACAGTACGGGAAATAGGCGACTGGAAGGACGGGGTTCAGGCGATAAAAAACATGGTTGTAAGAGGGTCTCAAGCCATAGGTGTAGCCGGCGCCTACACTCTGCTGACCGGCGCCACCCAGGCTAAGCACAGCTCAGACCCGCTTGGACAGTTGGGCCAGATGGCTCGCGAAATAGCTTACGCAAGACCGACTGCAGCCCCGTTGGCCTGGGCCACGCTGCTGGGCTACAACTATTGTAAGAGGGTTTACGAGGAGACTGGAAGCCTGGATAAATCAACGGATGCTCTGCGCAAAATCTCAGACTTCATACTTGCTCAAGACATGGCTTTAAACCACTATATGCGGAGCTACGGCTTGAAGATTGTTGGAAACGGCGACGTGATAATGACTCACTGCAATGGTGGAAGCCTCTCCTCAACGCTCATGGGGCATGCTTTAGGCATAATAGAGGAAGCGTACTCGAACGGCGTGGATGTTAAGGTTGTCTCGAAGGAGACTAGGCCGAGGAGCCAGGGATATAGGCTAACCGTCTGGGAGCTGAACAGGGTGGGGGTTCCTACGACAATAGTTACAGACAATATGGTTTCAATATCGTTCGAAAGGCTGGGTGTGAACAAAGCTATTCTCGGGGCCGACAGAGTCGCTAGAGACGGTTCAGTAGCAAACAAGGTTGGCTCAGCTGACATCGCCCGGCTTTTCAAGTATTTCAAGGCACCCTTCTACTACGCTACCTCCTACTCTACGATATCGCTGGACGTTAAAAAGGGGATGGATATAGAGATCGAGGAGAGGAGCATAGATGAAGTAACATACCCCTATAGTCTGATCGCGAAGGATATGAAGAGCAGGGGACTGGTTTCCGAGAAAGCCTTGGAGGAGTGGCCTCCTTCGGAAAGCATTGTGACACGCGAGCCCGGTGGGAAGCAGGTTAGGATTTTCAACCCTGCTTTCGACGTGACCCCGCCAAGGTTCATAAAGGCAATTGTGACAGACATAGGGATACTGCGGCCCACGAGCATTAGGAGGCTAAGCAGTAAAAAGATAATGAGCATGGTTAAGAGGAGGATTTCAGACTTCGGGCTGGAGTTTCCAGAGGGCCTCACCAGCCTGTCTTGAAAACACTGTGCTTGCCCCTAGGGCGATTTAGGCTTCCAAAACCCGGTTACCAGCATATCAATAGGCATGGAAATCTTAAAAACGCTGGGTAAGACTCTTGGGCAGAGGTCTTGAAGAGATGGGTGAAGAAGGCGAGAAGAGGGATGCGACGGGAGTCGAGAAGCTGGTGCTGAAGGCGAAGACGATTCTTAAAGAGAAGAGGATCAGCCAGCTTGATAAATCCAGCTACGAGGTTAAGGGCGACCACGGGGTTTACATAGTTTCTAGAGACGCTTACGGCAACTATAACTGTAGCTGCCTAGGCTATTTGAAGAGAAGGATGTGTTCACACTCGCTTGCCGTCAGGATGTATGAGCAGAGCAAGGAGCAGAGGAAAATGTTGAAGAAGGGAGTTGTCAAGGGAGCCGGATACATCCCTTGAAAGGATCAGCTGCCGCCACTATACTGACGCAGTCAGGAGTTAGGGAATACTCCACGTCTTTCTCCAAGCCTAGTTTAACAAGCTCCAAAGCGTGAATCGACCTCTTCACGACACCTATTTCGAGCTCAGCGATCTTCATCACGATCTCAGCGTTCCTATCGCACTCGCTCCAAGGAAGACTCTTAACAAGGAGGCCTGCGCAATAAGAGTCTTCAAGAGCAGGTGAGCCGATTTTACCCGCTGTGACGATCGCCACGTTGCCGAAACCTTCTTCCACAAGGTGCTCCGCAAGTTTGGAAACGTTGACGACTGCCCCAACCAAGACTTTTTTCGAAACAGCCATTAGAAACCTCAGGAGCCTTGTTCCGCTGGAGGTGTAGAGCACAACTGTTTTCCCACCTATTCTCCCTCCAACATATTCCAGCGGAGAGTTTCCGAGGTGAAACATATGGGGCTTAACACTGTTTACCTCCCCGCCAACTACTGCTTGAAGCCTGCCTCCAACAGTTAGAGCCTCGCCCACAGACGCAGCCGGTATAACACTCTCAGCTCCATTCGCCAAGGCTGTCAATATGGTTGTAGATGAGCGTAAAACATCTATGGCAACAACCGCATCCGAATAAAGAAGTGAGCTGTCGACAGTTCCGAGGAGCACCCTAATCTTCATCGTGCTTGCAAGGGGTTCAGCCCGGCTTAAGATAAATTTTATTGCTTGAAAATCAGGCTAAGCCGGTCGACTCGTCACCGGATATAGCCGTTCTCCCGATACCATTCTACTGTCTCCCTTAAGCCCGTCTTAAGATCGTACTTAGGCTTGAAACCCAGCTCCCTCATTGCTTTCCTGACGCTGTATGCCCTGTCACAAGTCAGATCGTTCACAGTACTGGTCCTCCAAGTGAAAACAACTCTCCCCCTCAGCCTGTTGAACAAATCCACAGGAGCCACAACCGCTTTTGCGAGCATCGAGGGAATATGAATCCTGGGGGGAGCCTTATTGCAGAGTTCAGACAATATTTCGTAAACCTCCAGGTAAGTATAAGCCCTGTCCTCGCTTATGAAATAAGTCTGGTTTTCAGAGGCCTCAGGCTTTTCCAGAACCAAGAGAAAACCCTGAACTACATCCTTCACGTGCACGAATTGTATAAGGTTCCTCCCATCCCCGACGATAATTCTTGTCGGGAGAGCGTTTTTAGCGTAGGCGGTGATAAACCAGTAGGAGATGTCGTCAACATTCCTTGGACCATATATTCCAGATGGTCTCAGAATCGTGTACTCAACGCCCCTCTCACCATAATTCCTAACTATTTTTTCAGCCTCGAGTTTAGACCTCCCGTACTCGTAAGAAGGATTCGGCGGATAATCCTCCTCCGCCGGAGGGTTCTTAACAGGACCTATTGCCTCAGTAGAGCTACAGTAGATGAATCTTTTAACATTGTTTCTTAAAGAAGCCTCCAGAAGAAGCCTTGTGCCTTCCACGTTAATCCTCCTATACGTCTCCTTTTCCCCGAAGAAAGTGTAGTATGCAGCAAGATGTATGACGATGTCTATGTCGCGAGTAGCCTGCTCAAGGCTTTCAGGAATAGTGAGATCCCCAACCCTAAGCTTCACGCCGAGGCTTCTCAGGAAACTCGTATCGCTGCTTTTCCTAACCATGCCTATGACATCATACCCTTTAGAAACCATTTCCTCGATTAAATGCCCGCCGAGAAAGCCGGAGGCCCCGGTTACAACTATCTTCATGGTTTTAAGGATAGTGCTAAATCCCTACGGTAAACTATTTTGGTGAAGGCGGAGAACAATGCGACGCCATCGTAGGGCTCGAGGGGGCTTCTCATAAACATGTCGCCCAAAGGCACAATCCTGAATACCCCGAGGGAAACCAGTTTTTCAAAAATCTTTTCATCCCCGTTTACAGAACACCCTATTGTTTGGACACCGTCAACTCCTTTGAAAGCCGGTGAACCAGGAATCTTACTGACGTGTTCCAGCGCCTCATCTACAGATTCTACAACAATCATCTCCAAGAATCTTCTACGAGTATATATGTTAAAAGCAGGGAGGGAGTTGACCACCTCGTCCAGAAGGCTTTTCCCCCTTGAGACCACTAGCGTCCAAAAATTCTTAGGGTTTTTCGAGGAAAGAACGTGAGAGCCCTTCAACTGGAAGATCCTTCTAGCGGACTGCGTGAGAAAAATGCTTGTATCGTCGAAACCAGACTCGAATTCCGATCCAATCTCGTTCAAGAACCTTTCAACCATACGGGTGAAGGAGAGAGCGTTCTGCCAGGAGCCGATGAAAACCCCAGAAGTTGGGGAACTGCATAACTGTTGATCGTAAAGTATCATGTTTCTCGCTAAGCCTTCAGCCGTTTTCTCGTCAGCAGACTTTTCATCTATGATGGCACACCCCGTTAAGGGCCCGTTTACAAGGATCCCGGGGTGATTCGGGTTTTCCGAAACCATTCTCAGAACACTGGTTCTAGCGGGCTCACCACCCCAAAAGTTTACCACGCCGAGTTCTGCTTCACCAAGGAGGTATTTCAGCGAAGAACTGTCATGCGTAAAGTAGCTTACGACAAGCGTGTCCATCATGGTCCTCGCCGCCTCGGAGTTTAAGGCTATTTCCCACAGTGCACCAAATACTTCAACAACCCCTAGGTAGTTTGAAAGAGAGGGTTTTACAATAGTGAGGTTTCCAGTTGCAAGGGATATTGTTGAAGGAATAATCGCTGGAAGGAGCGAGTTGCCTGAGCTTATGATGAGTACAGGCCCTGCGGGAGAGATTCTAAAGCTCTCACCATTCTTTATCTCGACGAATCTTTCAAACACCCGGATGTCCCTAGCAGGGGAATACTCAAGGTTTTCACGGATGTTTTCACCGCTTAAAACCATCGGGATCAGTGAAAACTCCATTTCTATCAGCTTTTCACTATACCCTGTTGTCATAGCAAGAATCTTCTTCAGGTCTTCAAGCCTGCCGTCGCTAAGCCTCTCCCTCCATAGTTTACCCATCTCCTCGATCACTCTAAGCCGTTCCCGAACCCCTAGGCTTGAAAGCCTCCCCTGAACCTCCGAAGACCTGTTGATGATCTCCCGCAGGCTTTCTCTGCTGACCTCTAGGATCCTGTAATGGCTCTGGGTTTTTTCTACAGCAGTATGCCTGTGGCTGCAGAACGGTTTAATCTCAAGCATAGTGTCCAACTAGCCTCTGCCCATTAGTTCCTCCAGGGTTCCGCCGCACGCTCTCTGAAGACTCCAGCCCTCGTCGACACTCAGCCTCCTCACGAACACGTACTCCTTCCCGTAATACCTGTTTGAGGGATGGCTACGCATAATGTCCCCGGGATAAAATATTTCAAGCCAAGATGTTGTGAAAGGATTAAATATTCCAACAATACCCTCCGCATCCTCCTCCCTGGCTAATTCGAATGTTTTAGGGTTTAGGATGAAAACTTCGGAAAGAGGGTGAGGTATCTTATTCATTTCACCAAACCTGTCCAGCATAGCGGTTAATGTCTCAGTCATCCCGTAAACATCCATGAAGGGAACCTCCTGAGCACCTCCATCCTGGCCGCGTGAAACAAAGTATTTTCTGGAGAATTCCACGATCTTATCATAAGGCGGCAGGTCAAAGCCCTTTGTGCCACCACCTGTTACTATGACGCCTCCTCTTCCAAGGTTTATCGGCATGATTTTCAGCAGCCTGTATGCAAGCCTCTGAACCATGTTCATATCCTCAAACTTTTTAGACAGCAAGTAGACGCCGGCGGGCGCGGTGAAGAGGAGTTTAGGCTCCTCTCTGCTTCTCAGGAAACGGAGGATGTTCTCCTGGTTGGGGACAAGCTTCTGCCAAGGCTTCCCATCCGTAGTTCCCTCAACCAGGTTCATGCCGTAGAGAAGAGGAATCTTCTTTGACTCTAGAGTGAGATGTACGAAAGCCACAAAGTTAAGCCTGTGCCTAAGCTCTGGGGCAGCCATGAAAAGCGCGATTCCCCTCTCTCTTTCAACCTCCTTCCCGTAAACGTATTCGAAAAGATAGGTATTGCCCAGTATCATGATCGCAAGGTCGAGAGGACTCCTGTAAACCTTTACAGGATTAGGATTGGTCGTGCCGCTTGACATGAAATACTCCCCATTCTCCTCCAAGTCTTTGATTAGAAACTGCTTATGCCCCTCTCCCCTTAGAACATCTGATGGGACTGCGAGCTTCGCTAGATCCTCCGGCTCAGCATCCCGGGGTCTTATTCCAAGCCTCTCGAAAAGTCCACGGTAATAATCACTACGTCTTGAAAAATAGTCTAAAGCATCTCTAAGAAGACTCCTCCTGAGTTTACTGAGATAGTCTGGAGACTTGGAGAAAAGGTTTTTATCGCTCATTAAGGCCCATATTTTTTCCACGTAAGGATCTTTTAAAAGCCTGCTTTTAGACGCGGCCTCAAATATTTCTGAGGAATTCATAGGGTTAAGGATAGGATTCAATAACACGATATATAAACCTGATGCTTAAGCCAGTGCAGTGTTAACCAAGTGTCGAAGAGCACCGACAGATATGTTTCTCATGTAGGGCAGCGCTTAGAAAGAGTTTTTTAATTCTGTAAAACAGTTTTAGTTTAAACCGTAAACCTTAAATCTTAACCGCCTTAACAATCGGAAGGAACTCCTTTGCTGAAAATAGTTGAAACGGAGCAACCCGACAAGTATACTAAGGCCATTAGCATAATCTATGGCAATGAGGAGATAGCCAGCGGCAAGGTTTATCTGGCTGACGAGCAGGAGGCAAAAATATTCAGGCAGAAGCTTAAGAAAAAGGTGAAGGAAGGCGATCCCTACTCTGTGAAGATAATCTTTAAGAGCGAGGATCATGCGCGGAGGCATATGGAGGAAATTAGACGCGTCGTCTCAGAAAAATACAGTCAAGTTGACGGTAAACACATATTCCTGCTAGTTGAAAGAAGCGGCAGGCTGGAGAAAGTATCAGGGTGAGAGGAAATGGATGTTGGGAAGAAATGTTTGATCATGGCTATCGCAGGCGTGATACTTGCCTCGGTTTCATCACCATTTGTAGCTAACATGGTTTTCACTGGAAAGCCCATCACTATGGTTACTTCCAAGGAGGTTTTAATACCGTTCCCACCGCAGGAGTATGGGCCGATCTCTAAGACTATAACCGGCATGGAGAAGATAATGGAGGTTTCCTTAAACCCAGCGAGGGGGGAACAGTATAAGGTTAGCCTTAACGTTGAAACCAACGGTACAGTCAATGTGTTGGTATTTGGGAAAAACAGCACAAGCATTATTCAAAACAGTTTCAACACTGGAAACCACACTATAGATAATCTTATGATAACAGGCGAAGACGTTTACGTGTTAAACGCAACCACCACGGGTAATGGTGTTGTTAAAGCCACATTCAAAATAACGGAGTCATGGCTCCATAAGGACATAAAATGGGAGGAGCAGGTTGACCTTCTGAGAACAGTGGGACCATCCCTAGGGTTCATAGCTGGGCTCGTCATACTGGTTTACTCCCTAGTCCGGCTTAGAAGAGAGGCGGAAGCAGCTCACCCCAGCGCGGCTGAGGAGACTTTTGGAGCAAGATACGTGGAAGTTGAAGAGGATTAGACGGGTTTAGAAAATGGATAGCAGGGTTAAAGAATCTCTAAACATGTTTTTAACAACAATCGCGATACCCGCGTTAATAATAGCAGTGTCAATATCTCTTTTAAACAGTCTGATGGGAACCAGTAGCCCGCTGGCGGTTGTGGAGATAGATATGAGTCCCTGGTATGTTAGCAGCATGTATCCGACCCTTTTCCCCGGGGACCTGCTGCTCTTAAGCGGGGGGGAGAATCTTCAGGTGGGTGATGTAATCATCTATAGAAATCCTTATTCAGGCAGGAATATTGTTCACAGGATAATCGGGGTTAAAGTAGACCAGTATGGCAATAAGCGATATGTTATGAAAGGAGATTATAATGCTTACCCAGACAGTTATAATCCAAGAGACGAGGATATTGTTGGAAAATGGGTCGGGATAAAGATACACTTGGTCGGCTTCATCCTGCTGCTTGCAAATACCAGTTTCGGCAGGATAGTGCTGATCACCCTTCTCGTAATACTGCTTCTAACTGAGCTCATCAGAATAATCAGGGAGAACAAGGGTTCCGGCGGGTTGAAACAGGATCCTCCCGAACCAGTTAAGGCTTCCTGCTTATAACCTCCCAGACCCTCGGATCCTCTTGCCCAACTCTCCAGGCAGCTATCTTATCTATCCCTTGTGAAAGCACTGCAGAAGCCTTTAGCTCCACTGACTTCGCGCCCTGGAACCATACTTCGTATGAGCTGTAAGAATAGTGGTATTCAGCATCCTCCTCGCTGAAAAAAACCTCCGTATCAACGCTTCTGGCCGTCTCCAACGCCTGTTTAAAAGTTAGGCCAACACCGTTTCTACCGAGCCACCTGTAACCGTAGAAGGGAATGCCGATTACTATCTTCTCCCTCGGTATTGTTGAAAGAGCGTATTTAACGACTTCCCTGAGCCAGCCTAAGGGTCCTATGGGGCCCGCTTCGCTCCCAGACCAATGATAATCATAACACATTATGCAGATGTAGTCGCAGATCTCGCCGAGAGCCCTGTAGTCCCATGCGCCACCCCACCCGGAGGTATCGTCCCAAGTTTTGCCTGAGACATCTATAGTGACAATCTTCCCGTGGGAGTGTAGAATTGAAGCCAGCTCCCTCATGTATGAGTTTAACGCACTCCTATCCTCAGGAGGAATGTTCTCGTAGTCAATGTTGATCCCTGAAAAATTGTTCTCAACAACGAAGCTGACTATGTCTTCTATCGTGCGTCTCCTAACCTCAGGATCCATAAGGATTCTGTGAGCCAAGCTCCTGTCGAAGCCTGAGTTTGCTACAAGCGGAACAATACTTACGTTACTCCTTCTAGCAGCCTCGACAATCCTACTGTCCACTCTGGGGGTGAAAACCCCGTGCTCATTGACTATCGAGCCTGTTGGAGAAACCCAGGTGAACTTGTCAGCGTAAGCCAGAAAACTGTTGATGCTTTCATCGTCGTGCGTAACCCATCCGAAGAACTTAACCTCCAGTTTCTCAAGAGGAATTGTTTTGAAATACTCCTCGATGCTGCTTGAATTTCCCTGTGGCACTCTTCTCCCAGCCCGTTGGACCATAAGTAGGCTTACGTAGACAACCATTATAATAAGTATTACTAGAGTTAGAACCATTCTCGAATCCGGTTTTTGCATTCATAAGTCTAATGCTGGAGGATCTATAAAACGATTGCTACAATCGCCTAATCAGCCATGCATAAGGGTTTTTTAAGCGGCGATAGGGGTTTCGCTGAGCCGGATCCTTATTGGCGGGGAAAACGATTGCTGCAAGCAGAGAGGAAATGTATAAGTATCCCCCTATATATTAGGATGAGGCATAGCTTTGAACCATGTTCTAAGATGCACGGGCTGCGGAGCAGCCTACAGTTTCAACGTGGAGAGGAAGCTGTGTGATAAGTGTGGACAAGGATTAACACTGGAGGTTAAACCATCCTTCGTAGAGGAGCCCGGAGAGCATGGAATATGGAGATATGGCGGGATACTGCCGGCTGTCGAGAGAAAGTTCAGAGTCTCTCTCGGAGAGGGAAACACAATGCTCCAGCACGGGATGAGGATTGAGAAAAGCATCGGGGTTGAAGAGCTTTGGATTAAGGATGAGACGGTTGAACCAACGGGCTCCTACTTAGACAGGAGTTCAGCCCTATTCGTATCCGTCGCCCTGAGTCTCGGGTACGGGAGGATTTCCACTTATTCAACCGGGAACCTTGGCGCCTCACTGGCCGCATACTCCTCTAAAGCAGGTTTAAAGACGCATGTTCAGGTAAAGCCCACGATAGACCTTGGAAAACTCTACCAGATGATAATATACGGTGCAGAAGTCAGCGTAGTCAACTCCTTTGGAAAGCGTAGCATTAAAGGGTCTATCGTAGCCGTGGAGCACGACCCCTTGATAAACGAGGCTAAGAAAACAATAATGCTTGAAATACTGCTTCAGCTCAGCGGGAGGCAACCAGACTACGTTATTCTCCCGATGGGAGAGGGAGGCCTCGCCTACGCAACCTTCAAGACGCTAAGAGAGCTAAGGGAGCTCGGCGTCGCTAAGCGCAGTATAGGAATAGTCGGAGTCCAGCCGGAGGACTGTAAGCCTATAGTAAAGGCTTTCGAAAGAGGCGTAGACACTGTTGAGGCTGAAGCTGAGTCGAGAAGCAGGATATTCGACTTAAACGTGGCCAACCCCAGGTTTGGAAACGCTGCCCTAAGTGCAATAAGACAGACAGGCGGGCTCGCAGTATCCGTCAGCGAGAAAGAGATTTTCGAAGCCCTGAGTCTACTGGCTGAGAAGGAAGGCATACTTGCAGAGCCGGCTGGAAGCCTTTCCCTAGCCGGCTTGATTAAGCTGGTTAAAAGCGGGGGCTTAAGTAGGGACGTCAGGGTGGTTTGCGTCGTCACGGGAAGCGGCCTCAAGGATCCGAGGGTTATGAAGGAAATAGCCTTCAGAAAGTCCAGCCTAGGCGTGTTGATAGAGGAGTTGAGCGGAGGTGTTAGACTGGGCCCCACTAAGACAGCGATCCTTAGGCTGCTGTCTGAAAAAAAGACGTATGGGTACGAGGTTTGGAGGGGGCTCAGGGAGAAATACGGTATGAAAGTCCGGATTCCAACGGTCTACCAGCATCTTTCCGACCTTGTTGAAAAAGGGTATGTTAGGAGGGAGGAGTCTAGGAGGGTCATGGGTAGGAAGAGGGAGTATTATTCCCTAACCGAGAGGGGGGAGGCTATCATCTAATGTCTAAAGCTTCATCCTCTCGTAAGTTATCTTCAAATCACTACCCTTCCATTCGAACATTGGGACGTCTCTTCTAAGCCTCTTGAACTTTTCGCTTAAAGAATGAACTATGAGTGGAAGCACTATGGTGGCGTCAGCGTAGCACTGCACTCTCTGGGCGCGGAACCCGATTTTCCCCCAGCTTTGGCCCTCCTCGAATGTGCATCCCGATAGGCCTCCCCACTGCGGCATGTCCGTGGAGATCTGTATCGCGTAACTATGGCTTTTATCGTGCCTAGTCTGGTAACTCGCTATCACAGCGGTTTGCTGAATAAAATTCTTGGGCACGCCTCCCCCTATGTATATCACCCCGGTCTGCCTCGCCTTCTCAGTTATTCTAGAGCTCTCGTCAACATCCTTAAGATAGTCGACAATTATCCTCTTCCTCTTAAGGACAACCTTCTTCCCGTTCACGCTTGCAACCCTCTCCCTCCTGTTAGAGAACATTATTGAGAAACCCAGGGAGCTGTCTCCGAATGCGGGGCAGAATATTGGTACGCCGCTCCTGTAGGCGCTTACAAGAATGGAGTCTTTATCCTTAGCATGCTTGCTTAAAAACTTCCCGAGAAGATAGAGTAATTCACGAGAGGAATAAGGGTAATCGTCCCTAAGCGTCCTAGCGAAAAACTTTTCTATCCAGAGATCGGCCTCGTAGAACTTGTTCTCGTCCGCGAAAACGTCGTAAATCCTGTCAATCCTCTCCCTCCTCAGCTTAACATCATCTATCAGGTGGGTTCCAACATAATGCTTCCCGCCTAGGGCTTCAAAGAGATCGTGGTAAAGGTTTGCGCCAGTCGAGACAACCACGTCGATCATTCTCCTTTCGATCAAGTATGAGATTAGTCTCCTCATCCCGGCTGGAACCATGGCGCCGGCCAAGCCGAACCATATTACGATATTCCTTTTCTTAAGCATTCTCGACCATACTTGAACAACCTCAGCAACCCTCCTACCCTGAAAGCCTGTGAACAGCATTTCATCAGTCAGCTGACTAATCTTTTTATCCGGGCTAACGTCGATTGGGTCCGTGGGGAGTTTAAGAAACCTCCTCATCTTTTCCCGGTTTGAACCATTTAAATTTTAATTTAAACTTTGCTGAAACAAGCTGGGCTCCGAGTACACCAGCACTATTGCCCTCCGAGCGCGACCTCTACTTCCACGCTCGCCACATCCTCGGTTGGAAGGGGAACCACTTCGCCGGGAACATGCTTACCATTCACCTTGAGCGAAAGCTTGTTACCCTTTCCAACACGTTTAACGAAAATATTGTACGTCACTCCTCTGAAGACTCTTTGGGCCTTGAAGCCACTCCAGGATCCCGGTATGCAGGGAGATATTTTCAACCCTTCGAAGGTGGGGCGTATGCCGAGAATCCATTGCGTCGCAGCCACGTAAACCCATGAGGCTGTGCCGGTGAGCCATGAGTTTCTTGCACACCCATACTCGGGATGCTCCGGAGCAGCTAGATTCTGGGAATACACGTAGGGCTCAGTCTTAAGAGCATCCATATCTCTACGTCTAAGCGGCATTATCTGGCGGTAAAACTGGTAGGCGAGGTCTCCAAGCCCGAGCTTGGCGGCTGCAACAATAGCCCAAGTGTTAGCATGGTTGAATATTCCACCATTCTCCTTGAGCCCAGGCGGGTATGTTGCTGTTCCGCCGAAACGCCTCAGGCTCTCAACATCCATGGAATCCTCACCCGTCTTACTGCTGTTAAACGGGTCTCTCATCAGCCTTAATCCTAAAGGCGTGTTTAAAAACCGGCGTGCACTCTCCAAGGCTTTCCTCGACCTCTCTTCTTCGCCGAGCTCAGCAATAGCCGACCAAGCCTGCGGAATAAGACTTATCCAGTGATACTTCTCACCCTTAACTCCGACAGGCCTGCCCTCGTCGTCGTAAGCCCTAGCATACCATTCACCATCCCATGAAACCCTGTTTATCGTTTGAGCCATCTCCCTGTGAAGCTTTTCAAACTCCATCATCTTCTCCACGCGCCCAAGCTTCTTGCAAAGCTCCGCAAGGTCAAGCATAACCCTGCAGAAAAGCATCCCCGTCCAGACGCTTTCAGCCTTCTCAGAACCATGGTCAAGGTTCATAGTGTCATCCCAGTCTGCGAAGCCGATCAGCGGCAGGCCGTGGAACCCTCTTTTCCTGCAGGTGAAGCCTACCGCCCTCTCTACGTGTTCCCAAACAGTCTCCTCCGCGTCACTATCCTGGTAGGGAAGCTTCTCATCTAGGAGTGTGAAGTCACCCGTCTCACGGAGATAGCTGCAGGTCGCTAAGATGAGCCAAAGGTGGTCGTCGCTAAACCACTGGGGTTTCTCAGGGGATTCTGCAGCATGCCCAGGCCCCCCCTCGCCGGTGAGGGGGAAAACCTGGTGCCAAGTGTGCCCATCTTTAAACTGTAGCTTCCAAAGCATTTTCAGAATCCTGCGCGCATGCTGAGGATCATTATGCACGGTGCCCAAGGTGTCTTGAGCAGAGTCACGCGTCCCCATGCCTCTTCCCAAACCAGTATCGTACAGGGAGACGAATCTTGACCAGTAGAGGTTTGCACGGCACTGAACAGCGTTCCAGAAGTTTATCATAGCGTTAATCTCCTCATCCGGTGTTTCAACAGTTAGTTTCCCAAGGTATTCGCCCCAGTTTTCTCCAAGCTCTTGAAACGCCTTCTCAACGTTTTCTACGACTCTGTAGTGTTCAACGGTTTCAGGTATTAGACTCGGCTTATCAGTCACCCCAAGCACGTAGACTATTGTCTTCTCCTCCTCGGGCTTCAGCTCCTGAAAATGTCTGAGGGAAGCAATACTGTTGCCGCGTGAAGCAATACTGTAACCCGGCTTGCCGCCTACAACCGCCTGCGGCCTGGAGAGGTCGCCGTAGCTCCCCACGAAAACCTCGCGGCTAGTATCGTAACCGTCTGGGGCGAGGCTGCTTGCGAAGAACGTTCTAGTAGGTCTAAACTGAACCCCCGTGACGATAACACCATTCCTGTAGGAGCTTGAAACTATTTGCTGACCCCAATCCAGGTTAGTCGTGTCAACGATAGCATCCCAGTATGACAGCTCCTCGTAGGACCATATGCTCAGACTCTTAACGCTGGCGCTAGTGTTTTTTAAGCGTAGCACGTGGAGCTCAACAGGACACTCCCCGTAGGGGGGATTAGGCGGGACGAAGAAGAGTACCGAGGCCTCAACCCCGTTACGCCTGCTGCTTATACGAGTATAGCCTGCGCCATGCCTACACTCATACCATTCAAGGCTTTTCTTAACAGGCTGCCAAGTCGGGCTCCAAAACTCCCCGGTTTCCTCATCCCTAAGATAAATATAGTGCCCAGGCTGGTCCAGTGGAATAGCGTTGTATCGGTACCTTGTAACCCGACGGTTACGGGGGTCGCGGTCGAACGAGAACCCTCCAGTAGTGTTAGATATTATTCCGCCGTATCCTCCTTGGCCGAGATAGTTTATCCAGGGCGTAGGCGTGTCTGGCCGAGTTATAACGTATTCTCCTGTCTCCTTATCAAAATACCCGTAGGGCCTGAGGGTTAAAGGAGACTCGGGGAAAACCTGGTTGAAAACACTACTCGCCCAGTCAACCTCTTGAGAAGGAAGTATGGAAAAAACCTCAAGGCCCACCAGCCTCTTAGCAACCGCAGCCAGAGAATTACTATGATGCCAGTTGAGAACCCTGAGGCGATTCTCAAGGGTTTTTAAACAGGGATTCGGGGAATCGCTTTCCAGCCGGCTCTCCTCCGGTTTACCAGCCGCCTCAGGGGGCTCAACCCTGATGATGTTCCCACCATCATCCTTAACGACAAACGTTTCAAGCACCCTGGCTGCAACACCCTCTTTCACGAACGCTATTTGAAGAAGGATCCTGTCGCCAAGTTCAACCCAAGCCCTGGCTTGGGCGTTCTCGGCGAAACCTGGGGATACGCGCCTCAGAAAACCAGTAATTTTCTCAGAATCCTTGGGACTCCAAACCGCCACCTCATCCCTAAACATATCGCAGTATTGAAAACCCTAGGCAATATATAAACTGCACCGGGACGCCGGTTTCAGGTTTTAAAGCGTCACGTTCCAGGCGGCTGGAATCTTAATTCCTTATCGATCCTCTGCATCCATTCGCTGATCTTAATCTTCTGGGGACACTTCTCCTCGCAGGTCCTGCATCCCACGCATGCGCTCGCCCGCCTCTCAACAGGAATATTATTGTTGTAAACCCATCGGGCTGCGCCAATCGTGTTATACGCTACACCATGATTGTAAACCTCAAAGTTCTCAGGGATATCAACGCCGTTCGGACACGGCATGCAGTAGCCGCATCTCGTGCAGGGAATCGGGCGGAGCTCCCTGTACTTCACATGTACTCTAGCTATAAGCTTAAGGTCCTCGTCAGTAAGCAGCCCAACACCCGATCTTGAGGCAAACTCAATGTTTCGCTTAACCTGCTCCATCGTGCTCATGCCACTTAGGACCACTGAGACCTCAGGCTTGTTCCAAAGCCACTGTAGCGCCATTTCCACAGGATCCTTACCAGCCTCATCCCAGATCTGCTTCACAGCGGGAGGCGGATTGGCTAAAGCCCCTCCTAAAAGAGGCTCCATTATAACCACGGCAAGCCCTTTCCCAGCAGCGTATTTCAACCCTCTTGTCCCGGCTTGAACATCCTCATTCTCATAGTTATACTGTATTTGGCAGAGGGTCCACTTGTCATACGCGTCTATAATCTCCTTGAAAACCTCGAAGTCGTCGTGGAAGCTGAAACCAAGATACTTTATCCTATCCTCGGAAACAACCCTTTCAGCCCAGTCGAAAACATTCAGGTTTTTAATCTTAAGCCAAGTGTTTTTATTCAGGGCGTGGAGAAGATAGAAATCCACGTATTCCGTCTGAAGCTTCTTAAGCTGCTCCTCGAAGATCCTGTCCATATCCTCCTTAGAATTAATATTCCAGATAGGCATCTTGGTTGCGAGCCTAATCCTCTCCCTGTAGCCATCTTTTAAAGCCTTGCCGACGACGATCTCACCATTCCCCCCGTGATACGGGTACGCGGTGTCAACATAGTTGACACCATGGTCTATAGCGTACCTTATCATCCTGATGGCCTCAGGCTCATCAACCTTAGAATGGTCGCTGCCTACTATGGGGAGCCTCATGCATCCGAAGCCTAGGGCGGACACCTGCCAGTCCAGTTTCCCGAATCGCCTATACTTCATAAGCCGTGCGTAGGATGCAAGACTTAAAAATTTTACTAAGACGCTGCAGGAATCGTTCCCAAAGTACGAGGCCACGACAGAACAACAGGCTTATATCACTCTTGACAGACACAATACGGCTGCGAGAAAATGAATGGCTTGGAGACGGCTAAGAGGATTTTGAAAAACGGTGGTTTCAGCCTAGTTATAGTTAAGCAAGGAGCGTTTGTCCATGCAACTAGGAAATACGGCGTCCTGGGGCTTGTTGAAGCTATTGAAAACCATGGTGTAGAGTTATCAGGGGCGGCGGTTGCCGACAGGGTTGTTGGTAGAGCAGCGGCAATGCTCTGCCGGCGTGCTAATATTGCTGAAGTGTATGCTGAAGTAGTAAGCAGGAAGGGTTTAGACGCTTTGAAAGAGAAGAGTATAAGCGTCGAGTATGATAAACTTGTTCCTGAAATCCTAAACAGGATGAAGAACGATGTCTGCCCGTTTGAAAAGCTTGTTGCAGACTGTGACGATGAGGAAGAATGCTTTAAGAAGATAAGGGGTTTTAGAGAACAGGTTTCATAGACTGCTCGAAAACTAGGAGAGCTCGTATTTACCCTGTAGGCCTTTTACAAGCTTAACACTACTCTTCTTGAAGTACAGTCCGAAGGCTGAGGCGAGTCTTTTAGCCTCCTCCGGCTCCTCGTCAACAAGGTTTTTAGTCTCCCCCGGGTCCTCCAGCAGGTTATACAGCTCGTCCGGCTGCCCTTCAGGCCTTAAAACACAGCTCCATTCAGAGTCCCTTATACACCTGTCTACAGCCTCGTTATATCCTGAGACAGCGTAGCTCCGGTGCTTATCGGAATCTCCCTTAACAACGTGAAGGAAGCTCTTCCCATGCATCGAGTGAGTCTCGTTCCCAAACCTCAGTAGGTCGAGCAGGGTCGGCAGCACATCTGGAAACTGTACTACTGCTTTTCTAAACAGCCCATCGCCCCCGTCCGGGAGCCTTATCATGAAGGGGACTTTCAGAAGCTCGTTGTAAAGCCTGTCCCCACCCTTCAGAAACTTACCGTGGTCAGCCAGCGGGTGACCATGGTCGGCTAAAACCAGGATTACAGAGTTTTCCAAGTATCCCAGCTCCTCAAGCATATTGTAGAAGAAGCCGAGCCAGTGGTCGACGAGGCTCGCCTCACCGGCGTAAAGCCCTCTTATGAAGTCTATCTCCTCTTCACTCGCCCAGCCCCGGGCTTCCCCGCCCATTGGGAGGATAAGCCTCGGCCCGGAGTAACTGGGATCCGTATACTTGTCGAAAGCGCGCGGGGGATCCCAGGGCTCGTGAGGATCGAAACAGTCAACCCACAGGAAGACTTTCTCGTGCGAACGGTTCATCCTGAGCCATCTCGACGCCTCCTTGAAGACTTTTGTGGGGAAACAGTCTTCCTCGCTATCCATGGCTGCTTCAACATTCGCCAAATATTTTTCAACAAGCCTCAGCCACTGTGGAGTGTAGTTTTTATTAACATAGTTTTCAACTCTTCTCTCAGTTGGCTGGCCGGAGTTATACGCGTCATACTCCTGCCCCCTTATCCAGATAAAAGAGTCGAAACCCTTGTGAAAATTCATACTGGGCTTGAAAAGATGGTAGGTGTCTGACACGATTCCGGTTACGTAGCCATGCTGCTTAAGGATCTCTGCCATGGTTATTTCAGTCGGGTACATTGGGGACCAGGGCTTGTAGGGGAGAGTAAAATGGCCCGTCATGAGCTCTGTCCTAACCGGTATTGTCGGGAGCCCAGCGGGATACGCGTTTTCGAAAACCACGCTTTCCCCCGCAATCCTGTCGAGGCTCGGCGTCCTGCAGGCGGCGATGTTTCTAAAGACTTTCCTACCCTTATTATAATAGCTCATATGGTCCTGTCTGAAGCTGTCAAGAACAATTATAATCAGGTTATAGTGTTGCATGAATTAAAACCCGCGTGCAGAAATTTAAATCTTAAAACCGTAAGCCTTCCAGACTCTAATTGAAGGAGGCTAAGCTTCCACTCGCTGCAGCCATTAATGTTTCAATCAGGATGAAGACTTGCTGGAGAGATTCGACATCACGTTTACGTGAATCCTGGCAACGTCCCCCAGTTTATCCATCGCTTCCCTAAGCCTTCCACTCCAAACCTCTTTCAGGCCTCCCTTCTCCTCCTGAACCACGTGGAACACAGAGTCATCCATGTTCGCCACGTAAACCCCATTACTATCCTTATTAAACGTGAGAGTAACTACTACTCTCTGCTCCTTGGAGAACCTGCCCAGCTTCACAATGTAGGTTGCTGAAAGCTCGCAGACTTTCCTCTCCTTATCCGGGAAAGTGACGAGAGCCCCGCCGGTCTTAACGTTCTTACCGGTTTCAACATTCTTAAGAGCCTCCTCATACTCCCTGCCGAGCGAATCCACCTCTCTAAACATTATCGTGCTCATTTCTTATTCCTTGACCCCTGTCTGCAGTGTGCTCATTTGCTAAAAGGGTAAATATTAAGGTTACGCCTGTTTATAAAGCCCTGTTGAAAAGGCCGCCTGAAGCCCAACAGGGCGCCGCCATGCAAAAAGCGGTTTGAGCCTGGGAAAACCTCGTTCTAAGGGAAACGGTGCTGAAAAGCTTGGACGCGCGTCTTGAAAAAGGCTTAACCTTTAACAGGGAGGCAGCGTCCCAACTAGAGAAGCATCTCCAGTGATTTTGAAAACATATGTTTTTTAAGGCGTTTAAGCAGGAGAGCCACTATGGGAGGAGATGGGACGGTTAAACTCGCGATAGCTGGTTGCGGAGGAATAGCCCGTGGACACTTGATGGCTTATGCAAGGATCAGTGAGAAGGAGCCTGAGAAACTCAGGCTTGTCGCCTTAAACGATGTTTCAAAGGAGGCTGCTGAATCTTTTGCGGACGAGGCGGAGAAGCTCCTCGGCTACAGGCCCCCTGTCTTCCGCGACACCAGGGAAATGTTGAGGAAGGCTAAGCCGAGGGCCGTCGACATATGTACGCCGCATTCTGAACACCATAAGGTTGCAGTAGAGTGCATCAGGTCTGGGGCGGATGTGATGGTTGAGAAACCCCTCGGAGTAACATTGAGGGCAAGCAAGACGATAATAGCTGCTGGAAGAAAGCATGGGAGGATTGTCGCGACGGCGGAGAACATACGCCGCGGATTGAACCAGCGGACTATGCACTGGCTGATTAACGAGGCCAGGCTGATCGGCAAGCCCAGAATGTTCTACGCGATTCACGCTTCTTGGAACGATCCCTTGAAGCCCAAGAAGTGGCATTGGAGAGTCGAGAGGAACCTGAGCGGGGGAGGCCTGGCTATGGATAGTGGAGCACATTTCTGCGATTCGATGAGGTATTTCTTCGGGGAGGTGGACAGGGTTTACGCTTTCGTAGGACAGCTTGAAAAATGGCCTCACGATAAGCAGGGGGAAACCTTTTACAGTGAGGTGGAGGACAGCTGGGTTGCGCTAATAAGCTTCGAAAACGGTCTCGTCGGAACATGGAGCTGGACTATGGCTGCGCCTGGCCACTCTTTTACGAAGGTTGTTTACTATGGGTCTGAAGGGTGTCTTCTCGACTCGGGTGATGTCTTCCACGGTCCTTTCGACAATGCTGTGCTCATTCTTAAGGATGGGACTCAGCGCACCATGCTTGAGCTTAGAGAAGAATTCCTAAAAAGCATAGGTGAAGAAGGGAGGAACAGGCTTTTCCCACATGGTTTTACAGACGGGATTACACTGGAGTGCTACGATTTTCTTGAGGCTGTTCAGAAAAGAAGAAGGCCTGAGGTTGATGGCGAGGACGGGATGAGGGCGAAAGCAATAGCGGAAGCCATATACGAGTCTGCTAAGCTCCGTGCAGCCGTAAGGTACAGGAATGTTCTCAACGGGAAGATTTCAAAATACCAGGATCCCATCGATAGGGCGAACGGTCTCCTGAGGAAGAAGCGTTAGCCGAAGTTATTCCCTAGCATTTCTCAGAATACTCAGGACATCGTCCTTGCCCAGCTTCACGAAGCCCCCTATTCTCGAGGCTCCTGAATTAGTGCATCTGAGCGCCATCTCCTCAAGCCTGTCGTCGCAAACACCGAGTTCCCTTAGAGTTGTCGGAAGCCCTATCCGCCTGAAGAAGGCTTTCAGCCTCTCTATGCCTTCGAGCGCAGTTTTCTCAGGATCCTGGAAGTCTGGCTCAACGTTCCAGACTCTAACGGCGAACTGCACGAATATGTCTAAGCGGTGCTTACACACGTGTCTCATCCAGCTTGGAAACAATACGGCCAGCCCAGCCCCATGCGGCACGTCGTATAGACCGCTGAGCTCATGCTCTATTATGTGCGTAGCCCAGTCTCCTATCCGGCCTGTCCCCAGAAGATCGTTGTGCGCAACAGTGCTAGCCCACATTATTTCAGCTCGAGCATCATAGTTCTCAGGCTCGCTTAACGCTATTGGAACATTCCTGATCACGGTTTTTAAAGTTGCTTCGCAAAGCCTGTCTGTCAGGTCTGCGTGCCGCACGTTAGTGAAATACCGCTCCATGACGTGAGCCATTATATCAGCTGCTCCGCAAGCAGTATAATAGGGCGGTACTGAAAAAGTAACCTCGGGATTCATCAACGCGAACCTGGGTCGTAGGAGCTCGGTTGTGAGCGAAAGCTTACGCCAATCCTCCTCGTTCGTAATAACTGAGCTGCTGCTCGCCTCACTCCCCGCCCCAGGTATAGTTAAAACTACCCCGACGGGCAGAGCCTCCGCTGGCTCAGCCCTGTCAACATAGAAATCCCACACGTCACCTCTATAGGGAACGCCTACGCTTATGGCTTTAGCAGAGTCTATGACGCTTCCGCCTCCAACCGCCAGTATGAAATCTAAACCATTACTCCTACAGACCTCTATTCCTTTTCTAACAAGGCTTAAACGAGGATTAGGCTTAACACCCGGAAGCTCGATAAACCTGACGCCAGCACTCTTCAAAGATTCGACAACTCTGTCGTAGAGACCTATTCTCTTTATGCTTCCACCACCATAGTGAAAAAGAACCTTATCGCTGTATTTCTTCACCTCTTCCCCAACCAGGTTTTCAACACCCCTGCCGAAAACGATTCTAGTGGGACATTGAAACTGGAAGCCCTCCATGAGAAAAGACTTCTTCAACCGCCTTTTTAACCTTTATTTCCACCAGTTCTGGAATCAAAAAGTATAGTTCAAACGCTTTCACAGTAAAATATTTTTATTAGGATTGCAAGGTTGACTCAGGAGGTTTGGGAACATGGTTAGAGTCTTAATACTTTACTATTCTCGAGGAGGAAACGTTGAAGCCTTAGCTAAGGCGGTTGCTCAAGGCGTGGAGAAGGTTGAAGGCGCCACTGCTGAATTAAAACGTGTAGACTACGCTACTGTTGAAGACCTTATATCGTGCGACGCTGTAGCATTCGGCTCACCCAACTATTTCGGCTACATGCGGGATTGTTGAAGGATTTCTTCGACAGAGCCTGGAGCATAAGGGAAAAGGTTTCAGGGAAACCGGCAGCAGCATTCACATGCGGCGGCAGTTCAAGCAACTCAGCGCTGTTAAGCATAGAAAGGATTTTCCAGCTTTCAAAATGGAGAAGGCTGCTGAAGGCGTTGTCTGGGGTCTCAGGGAGAAAGGATCACCGTTTGGAAAAGACTTGTCTGAGTTGAAGAGGCTTGGAGAAACCCTGGCTAAAGCAGCCGTTGAAAGAAAAACAAGGACGCCAGAGGACTGACAGCGTAAACTCCTTTAGGAGAATCATAGGTAGAAAGGGTGAAAATAGTCTTAAGCAGAAAGGGTTTGAGACGTTGCGAAAACAGATATATAGGCTTAAGGAAAACGTGAACACACATGGAACCAGTGAGAACAAGCTGTTTGACACTGATTGTTTTAGCCGCTGTTTTCATTACGGGAACAGCTGCAGCATTCCTAATAAACAACGACTTTGGAAAGCTTGAAGTAAAAACTTTTAGAATACCGGATGGCGACCACTACATAAGTGGGACACTGTACCGTCCGCGTGCAGCAACTGAAGAAAACCCTATGCCGGCAGTAGTCCTTGTACACGGTATCAGCAGTGCTAAAGAATCAATGAGCAGCATAGCTTTGGAGCTTGCTCGAAGAGGCTTCGTCGCATTATCGATAGATGTTGTGGGCCACGGCGACTCCGGTGGGCGGCTCGGCGCAACTGGGGATCCCAGCCTTGGGGCTATTGCAGCTTTAAAATACGTTGAAACACTGCCGTACGTAGACGCTTCTTCACTCGGCCTAGTTGGGCACAGCTTGGGGGCTGGAGCGGTCAGGGCTGCCGCCGCCCACCGGGAGGTTAAAGCAACCGTGCTCATAGCGGGAGGCTTAGGCGGAATGGCTTCCAGCCTGTTGGAATACGGGGTTCTAAACACTACTTTCCCAAGGAACCTGCTGGTAGCCATAGGTAGGCAGGACGTTCTTTTCAACCTGAAGCAGGTTGCTGGAGAATGGCTACCTCCGGTTTTCGGGGTTCAGGAGGTCTCTCCTGGAAGACTATACGGTGATTTCAACTCGGGAACCGCAAGGAAACTAGTAGCCCCGGCTACAACCCATCTGCTTGAACCCCTGGACCCGACTATTGTTTCCGAAACAGTCGTCTGGATAGGCAGCGCTCTCAAGCCTAGTGAAGCCAGCCGAATCGGGCTGCTGGAAGAAGGCTTAACATACCCCTACCGTGAAACAATGATGCTCCTGAGCGTCTTCTCGCTAGTGGGTTTAACCTTCCCGGTTTCCACGTTCATCTTGCTGAAGCCTCCGAGTAGGAAGGCTGCTGGAGTAGGGCACGGTTCCCTTAAAGACTGGAAGATTATGGTCATATGGGGGGTTCTGAGCATAGCTCTGCTCCTACCAACGTTCCTACTGGGCTTCAGCCTGGCTTTCCCGCCGGTTTTATTCGGCTCTTCCATAGCTTGGTGGATGCTCATGGTTGCTATCACCGGGATCCTCCTCATCCTGTTCGTTATACCCAGGTTCTCAGGCGTCAGGCTCAGAATGAGAACATTAATGTCTGGATCCTTCACGTGGCAGGAAGCCTCCGCCGCGATAAGCCTGTTCCTAATGCTGTACGTTATTGTTTACCTTATAGATCTGTTATTAGGCATGAACCTATGGATTTTCGTGCCTATTTTCAAAGTTCTCCGCACCGCGACGAGAATCACCCTGTTTCTAACTTTCATACCGTTCTTCCTAGTCTTCTTCTACGTCGAGGGGATTTACCTGCATGTTCTGCGTGGAGAAAGCAGGGAAAGCGGATTCCTCACGGAAGCCTTAGCGATGGGTAGAACCATCGGAATCAAGATTGCACCATACATTCTCATCATGGGGTTACAGTATATTCCGATGTTCCTGCTCGAGGTTAAGCCGCTCACCTCTTTCCTCGGCTTCCTAATAGAGTTTCTCCCACTCATAACATTACAATTCACAATTTCAACAGCATGCTCATGGTGGCTCCACCGGCTAACCTCATCCATAGGCATGGGCACTGTTTTTAACGCTCTCCTGTTCGCATGGATTTCAGCAGGGGTTTTCCCATTCTGAGCACCCGGTTGAAAACCATTCTGGAAACTCGGTTAAAAATTTAGCGCACGCTCACTCCAAGTCCTTAAAGGCGTTTGACCAAAATGTGAATATGCCTTGCCCATAGCCTTCAAATATTTCTCGATAATCATGCCCTGCACCCTTTACCGTAACAAACTTGTGTCTAATATTTAGCTTTTTCAACCGCTCATGATACTCTTGTAAAGCAGGTAGTAGACACGAATCGTATTCGCCGCATAGTATTCTTATTTTTATTTTTTCTTCATTCAGCATCTTCGCATTAAGTTTGGCTAAGCTCCATGGACCGACTTCTTCGTAATAGTTTTGGTCACCGTTAAAAGTGTAATACGTTCGGTATACGGGTTCTTCATTCAAATTACGTAGTATACTGGGCACTATTGCAGAGATGGCGCCGAATAAGTTTGTAAATTTGAGGCCCAGATGTAGAGCCCCAAACCCACCCATTGAATGACCTTCTATACCACGCCCTTCTTTTCGGGCTATTGTACGATAGTTAATATCAATATGTGGAATTAGATTCTTAATGATTACTTGCTCTATGGGCAACTTCCCATCTTTCGAGTCTACGTACCATCCAACAGGCAGTGCTTGAGGGAGAACGATAATTACTTCTGGCATTAAATTAGCCCTTATGGCTGTATCGTATTTTTGAACCGCCCATGCTCCCTGTCTTGCGCTTTGAAAGCCTGCGTGAAGCCAATAGATTACTGGGTAACGCTTTGAATCATTTTGCTCATAGCTTGGTGGCAGATATACCAGGTAGCTGCCTTGAGTATTAGCTCCCCGAGCTGGTGTTGGATAAAGGCAATATCTTGTACCAGGCGGTTCTTCAGTAATAGGGTCTACCCATTGGGCTAGTAGCTCCGCAATAGTTTCAGGCGAGGGCGGCTCTGATGCGGGAGATGTAGTTCTACGCATCAAGACTCGGTTCCTAGTAAGGGATATAAAATCTGCTATCCTAAAAATAGGCTTGAAAAAGCCAGTTTCATGCCTAATCTATAATAGCCTTAAGGAGAATATTTAGGAGTTCTCTCGCCCAGTATCTCGTCTATTTGCTGCATCTGGCCCTTGCTTAAAGGCCCGAAGTCCATTGCTCCCGCATTCTCCTCAACCTGCTTCACCGTTTTGAAGCCGGGTATTGGAATCGCTCTCTCGCTACGGGCCCAGATCCATGCTAGTGCTCCTTGGGCAAGAGTACGCCTATCGCTAGTAAGTATTTCCCTGACTGATTCGAGCTTCTTAAGCCATTCTGGGTTAGGCTTCCCGTTTTTGAAATACTTCATCCACTCCGGTTCCTTGCCTCTCACGTCGTCTGAGGGCAGACGTGAATCATGAGTGAATTTACCGGTGAGAAGGCCCATGGCCAGCGGCGTGCGGTTTATACTGGCTAAGTCAAATCTATCACATAACTTCAACATGTCTCTAGCATCAACCAGAACATTTAACTCATGCTGTACTGCCGTACAACCCGGCTTCTCTGCGAAGAACCTGGCACATTCTGGAACATCAGTACTCCACCCGTACACCTTTATGAAATCGTTATCCCTAAGCTCTTCAAGAACCTCCCTCACCGGTTCAGCCTTTTCCTCCGGAAGATACCATACGTGTAGCTGGTAGAGGTCGATGGAGTCTGTTTTTAAACGAAGCATAGAGGCTTCGCGAGCCTTACGAATGTATTCTGGTGAGACATCTACCCCCACCACCTGATGAGTTTCCTCATCGAAAACATTACCGAATTTAGTTGCAATCACCACCTCATCCCTGCTGCCTTCTAAAGCTTCCCCCAGTATCCTTTCACTATGGCCGGCGCCGTAGACGTCAGCTGTGTCGAAAAGTTTATGCCAAGCTCGAGTGCACGACGTATAGCTCGTATAGACTCTTCATCATCCACTCTCCCCCAGCCGAGAGGCTGGTCTCCATGCCAAAAAGGCCCTCCGATAGCCCAAGTGCCGAGGCCCATGGCACTGACTCTAATACCTGATCTCCCCAGCCTTCTCGGAGAAACCCTGCCATTTTTCAACTCCCAGCATTAAATGATTCAAGAAGATGTTATAAAGCTTGACCTAACTAGAATTGTTTATGCTTCTCGCCAGGCGGTATGAGCGCGTTTAAAACCGGCTCAATCCACTTGTTGTTCGGAATATCGTAGAGTATGAAGTCGCTGTCGAACTGCCAGTATGCCCAGCTCCAGCCCATTTTCTCAGCAAGTCTAGTTACGAAGCTGAGGTATCTTACACGTGAGGCCATATCCGCCTTGTCATAAACGCCAAACTCGCCTAGGAAAATCGGTCTCTCATGCTTCTTTGACCATGCCTGAGCCCTCTTGAAGTCGTTTTCAATCGCCTGCTTCTCCTCTGCGGTACCTCTCCACTCAACTCCAATCTTGTCCTTGCGGCCAGCCCATTTAGCACCCTGATGAGTAAAATCCATAGGGCTGTAGTAGTGTATTGTAGCTATTATATTCTCATCGTCTTCTGGAAGCTTTAGGCCATCCAGGTGATCGATAGTATTCCAATACGCTGGTCCTATTATAACAGTCCTCTCCGGATTCGTTCTGCGCACGATGTTAAGCGCCTCCACATAGAGCTTGTTCCAAAGCTCGGGTGTGAGCTCTCCATTGGGCTCGTTTAAAAGCTCGAAGATAACTTCGCTTGAATGATTGCTGTAACGTTTTCCAACTTGTTTCCAAAATGCTAGAAAATTATCTTTATTACCTAAGGGGTCTTTACCCATAACTATGAACTCGTGGAAGTCCAGTATGGTCACAAGCCTGTTTTTAAGAGATTGTTCTACAGCCCAATCTAGGATTTCCAGCCATCCATTAGAGATTTCGCCCCTAGTGTTCATAGCGCCGTCTCGAAGTGGATGAAGCGCGATACGTACACTGTTAAACCCAGCACTCTTTATCAGTCTAAAGTGTTCATCCATCATCCGCGCCACAGACCTTTTTCTCCAAATCGGGTCGTAGCCTAATATGTTTACGCCCCTGCCCAACAGTTCATTCTGCTTGAAAGCATCCATGGGCAATTCACATATTCTGCCGATTTAAAGTTTTCAGAATTAATCATTCAAATCTGAAGGCTCTGTAAGAGGATGGATCTAGATATACTTGGAACACGGTTTTGCTGTTTCTGTAAAAACTATTAAATACTTATTCAGAGATAAGTCCATACAACCTCAAACCCTGCCCTTAATAGCGATATTGACTGCGGAAGGATGAGTTAGTAAAGAATACAGTATGAACGCGTCATTATCGTATAGAAAAAGACAGACTCTGCTCGGTCCTTCAAGATTTATCTTCAGATTCCTCGAGAAGACTCTTCTGACAATGTTTGAAACTTGAAGTGGAAGATGGTATAAGTCATTAAAGTTGTCAGGTATTGTAAGGAGGTATAACACTCCTTTACCGTTGTTCGTACCCATCAATAAGTGGTATCCATTCCCCTTACTTAAACACGTAACGATCTCCCAAGCATCGTTAGTAGGATATTTGAGATGCGGAACGAATATTTCCACGCCTGAGTGATAAGTGTGTACTGAGAAATCTTCCTGATGCATAAGGAAAACTTACGCATTAATGTTGAAAATCATCGTGAAAGTGGTTTTAAGACTTACCCGTAATATATACTGTTATCCTGTTTTCATCAATGGTAAACTGGTATCCTCCAGCTAAGAGTTGGTTAAGGGAGTTTCTTAAATATACTCCGAAAGGTGTTGTTAATCCTGTTTGTGGAGACTGTTCATCTGGGTCCAGCGTCGCCCTGTTAGAATACCCTTTGATCTCAGCCGCCCGCAGCAAGATATATTTTGATGCCCAGTAATCTAGGGCAACAGGGTCTGTGCTGGCTAGGACAAGGTTTGTCTGAACAGCCTCAGAATAAGAAGTGTCGGGGCCGCCTCTAGGAACAGGGTTGATCCATATGGCGTCAAGTATGTTGAGCGTGGGCACTCTCGTTTCAACCATTACTTTCCCAAGAGCGCCTTGGCCAATGTAGGAGTGAGTGTCTGTTAAGGGCTGTGATACCACCCCCATGTAATTCTTGATCGCTGCCGTAACCCCGTATACGCTGTGCGACTTCAACACTGGAAAGTTTATCACCTTCAGCCTCGTCGAATTATACGTCTTTTTAACAGGATCCCAGACGCCACGCTTAAAGCTGATGTAAGTCCCTCTAGCCGTTTTGAATTTAGGATACGAAACGTTCACTCCTGTAGCAGTATCCCTCTGAGGATATACGATGTAACCATCTCTATAATCTCCCTGATCATATTCCTTAACTACTGTTGAAGCTATTCTATCCCAGAGGTATGTTGAAACATTATGCTTATCAGAGTAAAGAGCAACAACATCCTCTACGGATTGGGAGCGGTCGGCCGCATTACTAAGCGTCCAGTCCAGGCTTCCACGACCCTGCCCATTATCAGCAACCACTATCTCCCCGGTGAAGCCGTCAGGATGGCTTAATATGAGCTCTATCAAATCTTTCAGAAGATCCGTATTGGTTCCTCCCCGTTCAGGCCATTGACAGTTAATTTTGATAAGTATCACGTCGTCTCTGCCGAAGAGACCATTAGGCCCACTGTTAGCATCCTCATGCAGAGATTTGAAGAAGAAGAGGCCCTTCGAGCCCATGAGGTTGACAAGCTCCCCGATAGTCCCGTTGGCTACGAAAACCTCTGAAAACGGTGTACCGGATGCCTGTTTAGGGTGGAGTTCAAGAATCACGGGTTTCTGCTCAGGCCTCCATGTTAAAAGAGCCAGGCTGCCAGCCAGCAGAATAACCATGATTATAGGTATTGTCTGTTTTTTCTCAACTAGGCGCTTAGCCTTATAGTAAGCAGCAGTAAGAATTGGAAACGCTGCTAGGAGAGCAATACTATTGGCAAGCGCAGCTTTTTGACACGGATAATTTATCCTCGACGGTTTAGTGCCTGTGCGCAGAGCAAGCCATATGATGCTTAAGACGCCGAGGAGCAGCGGATGCATATTAATCCACTTTTGAAAACCCCGAATTTTTTCTTTAACATCCATCGGAAAATAAAGGTTAAACACTTAATATAAATATTGCTAAACTGGTTTACAGCAAAGTCTTATAAGCCCTTTCAAAGAATCGAAAAGGGGAAGTGGGGGGAGTGGGTGAAAAGCCTTCGCTCAAAAATGTGTTCACATCAACCCGGTTACTGCTAGTGTTAATCGCAATACTTCCCATAGTCTTAAGCCTAGGGATACCTCTAACATACCGAACCAGCTTATTCAAGCTGTTTCCCGGGATTGCGGAAGAGGAAGCGGTGCCCATCATGCTTGGGGAAGACACGTTTGAAACACTGATTGTCAAGGCCTACTATCCTTCTGAAATAGTAGGGATAATGGGGAACAGGATGCGGAGTGAGGCCAGCGTGAACCGCGTAAAGGTAATGATAGGAGAACTTCTTAAGGTAGAATGGCGAGAAGAGGCGGTTGGAATAAGCATGATTAATGATGCAGAGCATGTTTTCAGCATGAGGGATTTGAGGAAAGGCGCGGAGCAACTAAAACTGTATGTTAACGACTCACCGGTAGAGGCAATGATCAGCGTTATGGACCTCTCCTACCCTAGGCTGAGAAACCCGCCTGAGGACTTTAAGAATAGGGTGATCAGGATCTTGGAGAACCAGTCTTTCATTAAATGGCTTAAGGAAGAGGGCTTTGCGTATGTCGTTGAAAGCAGTAGAATAACCGGAGGTAGAATAACCGGAGCATTAGGAGGGTGGAGCATGGTTTGGACTTCATACGCGGAAACAGAACTGCTGGTTGAGGGGATTGAAGCATCCTGTACCGTAATCTTTAACGAAACCTATAGAATCAAGTCTAATGCCAACGCGTTTAAAGAATTGCAAATATCCCTTGAGGAGAATAATAAGACCAATGGGATCTGCGTATATATTTACAAATATGGCGAGGCATATGTCGTGGGCACGATAGTCGGATCCAAAAACCCGTATGATCCAGGGTATACTTACAGTATGGATGAAGCATGCTTAAAGAATAGCTCAAACGTTTGGGTTTCGCCAGCTGTATACGCAAGGGTTTCGGTTATTAATACGACGAGCGAGCTTGGGCAGAGAATAATGCAGATACTGGGTAGCAATAGGCTTACGGCTAGGCTTATAGAGTCCGGCTGTAAGTTAAACCTGATGATGACGGAATATTCTTTCGACGAAGCAGCCGATGCTTTAACGCATATCTTTACCATGGAGAAAAAGAAATAGTGCTGGATCTGAGGGTCAATCCGGACTCCGGAAGAATCAAGAAAATATCTTTCAGCGCCCCGGAATAAAATTTTAAAAGAGCTTAAGAGCGGATCTTACAGATGGCTCCACTTGAAAAAAGGCTTGAACCATACGTCTTATTGCTGAGCCTACTCTTCCTAACCATATCCTACTCGGTTAGCAGAGGGGGAGATGATGAGCGGACGCAACCGGCTTATTATCAGCTTGAGGAAGCCATCTTAGAATCCGAGATGCGGAGGGGAATAAACATCGGGAACGCGTTGGAGGCGCCTAGGGAGGGCGAGTGGGGGGTTTACATTAGGGACGAGTATTTCAGAATAATAAGGGAAGCAGGCTTTGACACTGTTAGGATCCCTATAAAATGGTCAGCCCATGCAGATATTAATCCACCATACAGGATTGATGAAGACTTCTTCAAGAGGGTTGATTGGGTTGTGAACAAGTCGCTGGAGCAGAATCTCATCACCATAATAAATATTCACCACTATGAAGAAATAATGCAAGATCCCTTTAACCATAGGAGCCGCTTCATAACATTGTGGAGGCAAATATCCGAGCACTATAAGGATTACCCTGAAACACTTTACTTCGAGCTGTTGAACGAGCCTTATGGGGAGCTGACAGACGAGAAGTGGAACGAGCTCGTCCAAGAGGCTGTTGAAACAATAAGGGAGACTAATCCGACGAGGAAGATAATTATAGGCCCCACGGGTTGGAACAGCGTCTATAATCTTAAGGGGCTGGTGATCCCTGAGGATGAGAACATTATCGTCACCTTTCATTTTTATACACCGTTTGAATTCACCCATCAAGGAGCAGAATGGGTCAGCCCTTCCCCTGCCGTTGGAAGGAAATGGCTTGGGACCGAGGCTGAGGAAAAAACAATCCTGGATGAGTTAAACATGGCTGCCCAATGGGCAGCGCAACACGGCAATATTCCTCTTTTAATGGGCGAGTTCGGAGCATACAGTAAAGCCGATATGGACTCCAGGGTAAGGTGGACACGTTTCGTCGCAAGGGAGGCTGAGAAGAGGGGAATAGCCTGGTGCTACTGGGAGTTCTGCGCAGGCTTTGGAGCCTACGACCCGGATAAGGGAGAGTGGCGGATTGATCTTTTGAACGCGTTGATTTCAGAGAAGCACTATATCACTGTGGAGACGGAGTATGGAAACGCCTTGGGCGCAGGCTGGTACGACGAGGGCTCGTACGCCCTCATAAGGATGAATGCGACAAGCTGGGGGTTCTTTGTTTTCGACCATTTTGAAGGCCTGGGGCCTAGAGACATGGTGATAGACGAGGGGACCGTCGAAATCTATGTTGATGAATCCAAGGTGATTAAAGCGGTTTGGATAATAGACTATGTTAAACCATTAGCAGTAGCCCTAATATGCGTTGTTGCCTGTGCAGCAGCAATCCTATACAAGAAGCTAAGGAGCTGAGGAGTTGGCGAATAAGCTTGCAAACAGGTGGCTTGAATCCTAAAGCCCAGAGGACCCCTAATCATCAGGATCAAGATTTAAAGGGATTTGAAAATCTTCTATGGAGGTGGTTGACATGAAGGTTTACGTCATGGCTGACATGGAGGGGGTTAGCTATATCGTACGCGAACAGCAGACAGAGCCGGGGAGCAGAGAGTATGAAGAAGCATGCCTCCTTCTAACCAGAGATGTGAACGCTGCTGTAGAAGGAGCTTTGGAAGGAGGTGCTTCAGAGGTTCTTGTAAACGACCTGCATGGGGCGCGAAACGGCTTCAACCTTGTGCCGGAGGAGCTGCATGAAGAAGCGAAATACGTCACCGGGGGGCCGAGGCCCTGCAGGATGGCTGGCCTCGACAGGAGCTTTGGCCTAGCTTTCATGATAGGCTACCACGCTATGGCTGGCACTAAGGGCGCGGTCCTGGACCACACGATGGCCACTAGAGCAATAGTCAACGCCCACATAAACGAGAAGTGGGTTGGTGAAATAGGGATAGACGCTGCAATCCTCGGGTATTTTGAAGTACCTGTGGCTTTAGTAAGCGGGTGCAGGATTGCTGTTGAGGAGGCTAAGGCTCTACTGGGCAGGGTTGAGACCGTTGCTGTGAAAGAAGGCTTAAGCAGGAACTTCGGTTTGCCTGCCGCCAGCGCGGAGCAGGAGGCTGATTCGAGAGGCGGCTGAGAAGGCTGTTAAAAACGCTGTCGACTTCAAGCCTTTCAAGGTTAAACCCCCTATAGTGCTTAGAGTCGAGTATTCTCATCCGAATTACGCGGACATTCAGTGTAGAACGCCCGGCGTAGAACGCCTCGATTCCCGGACCGTCATTGTCCGGGGGGACGACCTGCTTGAAGCAATGGGAAGACTAGGCTGGTACTGACTCCGGAAGAAGGAATCGTAGCGGCCTGCCTGACTGTTTACCATGCCGACTTGTTTCCACGCATTCCCCGTATCATGGAGTCCGAGCGCTACCTTGAAGTCCAAAAAGTGCTCCATCCACCAGCAGGCTCGCCACGTTCAGCGTCTCCCGGAAGAAGAGCCATATAGTTTTCAGAAACCTTCCTGAATGCTTGAGCATACTCTTCAATAATCTCAGGCCTGTAATGCTTGAACCATGGGACAGTGAACACCCGCTCCTGCACGCTCTCTGAAGCAGGAAGGCTACCCGGAGGCTGCCTCACGTCGACACCTGGGGGAGAATTAGCTATGCGCGTCGGCTTACCCTGGTTATAGACGTCTACCTTGTTAAACAAGGGGTGTAGATGGAGCGGAAGGTTGCATCCTGGGTAGCACGGAGCCCCCTCCGCCCTTACTGCTTCGCAGAACCGGTTGACAGATAGGCCACCTAACTCCTCCGGATGATAGATGCCGTGAGGCGCGTACCACCCACCCTTAGTCGACCCAGAGTCTTTCGGAGGCCTATGGCTCCTGATCCCTGGGACGTCTTCAAGCAGATCCCAGAAGTAGTTCATTGCCTTATCGATCTCAGCCATAATCTCCGGGTAATGCTTCAACTGGACACGGCCTACTGCGGAGGTTAACTGGTGCATCCTATACTTGTAACCTCCCCATGGCAACCCTGCTCCACGCTTAAGGTCTTCAAGCGTTAGGGCAAACCCGTGGCGCTCATAATGGCCGAAGGCCACTGCCCTCTCATAGATCCGCCTGTCGCCCGTAGTCATCATTCCCCCCTCGCCGCAAGCAAGAGATTTGCCCGACATTAGCGAGAAGCCTGCAGCGTCTCCAAAGGTCCCAACCATTCTACCCTTATAAAGGGCGCCGTGAGCGTGAGAACAATCCTCAATCACCTTCAAATCATACTTCCCCGCTGTCTTCATTACCGTATCCATATCCGCCGGCATTCCAAGGTAGTGGACAACCATAATTGCCTTAGTCCTTGGAGTAATCCAGCGTTCAACATCCATAGGATCAATAAAGCGTTTCAGGATCAATGTCAGCGAAGACAACGGTTCCACCCAGCGAGTAGACTTGTAGACAGGAGGCCCAGTAAGTGATGCTTGGACAAATGATCTCGTCTCCCTTCCCTATGCCTATGCCGAACATCGCACTATGCAGAGCAGCGGTTCCAGTGTTATGTGCAAGCGCGTATTCCACGCCCAACCATTGAGCGAACTCTTCTTCGAATTTTTGAGTCACATCTATGTCCGACATTTTCCCGGCGCGGAGCACTTCTAGAACAGCGTCTTCGATTTCCCCCGTTATAATTGGCCAGGTGAATAAGTCTCCGGCTTCAGACCTAACAGCCTTCGGCCCCCCTAGAAGGGCTAACCCAATCGTCAAACCTCTGAACCGTCACCAGGATGTTTAAGCAATAGTTAAACATTTACTTCTTCCTTGAACTAGATGCATTCGACGAGCCGAATGCTTAAATAACTTGCTCCGCAGGACAGTTAGCATGATCATCGACATTCACGCGCACTGCTCTCCAAGACCCGGTTGGCTTTCATACGACCCTGTTAAAAACGAGTATACAAGGTGGATAACCGTGTCTGAGCTTGTCAGAAGGATGAGGGAGGAAGGGATAGACAAGACGATTATTCTCCCACTGCCAAGCCCGGAAAGCTCTATAGAGCCGGTGACTACCCGCGAGGTTATAGAGTTTTGCAAGGAATATGGGAATAAGCTGATCCCTTTCTGCAACCCGGATCCAAGGTTGAACGCCGGCTCGGAGAAGAGCCTGAGATTCATAATTGAAGAGTATGAAAGCCAGGGGTGTAGAGGCGTTGGGGAAATAACTGCAAACATATATTTTGACGATCCGAGAACCCTTAATCTTTTCAGGGTTTGCGAGGAACTTAGGCTTCCAGTGCTGTTTCACATCGGGCCTTACGAGGGTGGTTGCTACGGCCTCGTGGATGAGCCTGGTCTGCCTAGGCTTGAGAAATGTCTACGGATGTTCCCAAACCTGATATTCATAGGCCACTCTCAGCCATTCTGGGCCGAGATATCTGGAGACCTTAAGCCTGAGGATAGGAACAGTTACCCGACTGGCAGGATTGTTCCGGGCGGGAGGATTATCGACTTATTCAGAAGACATCAAAACCTTTACGGGGACCTTTCAGCCGGCAGCGGGTACAACGCTATTTCGAGAGACCCGGAGTTCGGAGTCCAGTTCCTAGAAGAGTTCCAAGACAGGTTGATGTTTGGAACAGATTTGGACGCGCCGGAGCAGAATATCCCTCAGTTGAAATACCTCCGAAGCCTAATGGACGACGGAAAAATATCCAGAAAAGCCTATGATAAAATCATGTATGGGAACGCGGTGAGGATTTTGAGGCTCGACCTAGAATAGCCCTTAGAATAATGCTCTGCAGGGGTTTAAATTCACATCAAAGGAAGCCTGACTACCTGACCATTTTTACTGGACTGATAGATAGCGTTTATGATCTCGATAGACTTCCTTCCCTCTTCACCAGAAACCTTAGGCTCCCTGTCCTCTAATACGGCTTGAGCGAAGTCCCTTATGGATGCCGCGTGGTTCAAAGGGGGTGCAGCCTCTGGTCTAGCCCATGTCTCCAAGCCTCCCTTAGGCTCCTTCTCCGAGTATGGTTTCTCCCCTTTTACGTCTAAGAGTTTAATCACCTCTCCCTCTATGATTGCTGTGCCGTTCGTCCCGTATAACTCAAGCCCGGTTGGGAAACCGGGGTAGAGCGCTGTGCTCGCCTGAATAATGCCGAGAGCACCGTTCTTAAACCTTAGGGTAGCAATAGCCAGGTCCTCAACCTCTATATTGTGGAAAAAAGTGTCGCATTGAGCCCAGAGGTATTCAACCGGACCCATGATCCAGACAAGCTGGTCTAGAGTATGAATAGCCTGGTTTATGAGTGCTCCACCCCCCTCAGTAGCCCATCTTCCTCTCCACTGGCTTTTATCATAGTATTCTCGTGTCCTGAACCATTTTACAGCCGCCTCCCCGTAGAAAAGCCTGCCGAGCCTGCCTGTGTCCACCGCCTCCTTAACCTTTAACACGCTGGGGTCGAACCTGCCCTGAAGGTTTACACCCAGCTTCACACCAGTCCTCCTAGCCCTCCTTATCATCTCATCCGCCTCCCTGAGGCTAATGGCCATAGGCTTGTCAACAAGCACGTTTACACAGGCCTCCATAGCATCTATTGCCATGGGAAAATGTAGATAGTGTGGCGTTGAAATGAAAACCGCGTCAACTTTTTCCCGAGTTAATAAATCCCTATAGTTGAGAAAATATTTTATTCCAAACTCCTCCGCCGTTCTCCTCGCCAAATCCTCAACCACGTCGCTCACAGCCACAGCTTTTACAATCCCTTCTTTCTCCTCAAGGAGCTTCATGGCGCGGAGAGCAAAACTGGCTCCCACCCCGGCCCCGACTACGCCAAACTTAACCTGCCTCATAGACTCTTTCCTGGAAAACAGGCTTAAAAAGATTAGCCGGCATCCCGCTTCCTCCACCAGCATTTATCCAGCTAGTAAAAATGCGGCGGAGAAAGAATACCTCGTTACCCGGGATTAATTCCACCCCATGCTGGTAAGCTAGAGAGAAGCCTTTACTTTCTCAAGATATTCCTTTATGAACCTGAGGTTCTCAACCGTCTTAGGAATGTAATTCGCATAAGCTAGGCTTCCCCGGTATCCTTCATCCACACTCCTTATAACTTCATCAATGTTTTCCTTCGTTAGATTTTTCAACTGCTCCTTGAGAATTTCTAAGCCTTTTATAGCGCTACTGGCCTCGGAGGAGAACATCCTGTAGGGCTTCAACTCAGCTATGCATTCATCAATCTTCGCCTCAACTTCAGACATTGAGACCACCATGTTTTAGGCGTCTTTTAACCTATTAAGCTTTTACTCCTGAGAAAAGGCCGGTGGAAAAACGCGGCCAATATTCATAGAAAGGAGAATCGGGTTTAATCAATCATATTTAGATAGTTCTCCAACTCCAGTATGCGTCGTTTAACCTTGCTTAAGATTTCCCTCAGCTCTTCGAAGTCCCCTCGCGACAGAGCAGTATTCAGGCTCTGAACCATCTTGGATAATTCTTCAGCACACTCTATTGTTTGCTCAATTCTTCCAGAATCCTCTTTCTTACCCTGCTCCAGCTCATCCTGCATTTTTAACTACCTGCATCGCCACCTTATAAATGTCTTTCAGAGCCCTCCTCATTAATAATCCCCGCCCCAGTGGCGGCTGAACCGTGGAATGCTTCATCTAAGGCTCTTAGAATCAGCCTATCATCCACAGGCTCCTGTCTACCCATCAGCATGTTTACTATCAGGATAGCCTCCTCGTCAGAAGCCTTGTTAAGTAGCCCCGCCAAGCTTTTAACCTTGGAGGCAATGCTACTCTTCCCGCTTATCCTACAGGCCTCAAGCATCCCTAGATAAGCCTGGTCGATGCTTAACCCTTTCTCAAGAAGTATGCTGCTCCTCCTGTTTAAAACATCCTTCAGCCTTCCGGATTGCACAAGCCCTTCAGCCACATCCTGTTTTAGAAGCGTTATTCTGGCCAAGGCTTCCGAAACTATTCTCCTTAACAAGTGTGTTCCAACCAGCCTTGAAGCCTCCCCGAAATCCCTCCTCACTATCCTGAGAAGGGTCTCGAGGCAGTCAGCATCAATCTTTTTAAACAGTGCAGCCATCTCCCGGACAGCATCCTGCTCTTCCAACCCGCTTAAACGGTTTAGCGCTTCAGCAACATCCCGAAAACCCTTGCTCCCCATCTTATTGGAACCCCTCGTAGAGGACCTTCACGCTTCTAGGCGGGGGTGGCCTCCCTCGGGCTGTGGAATCCGAGTAGCCCAGGGGGGCAAGTGAAACCGCCCTGTAGCCTTTCGGAGCATTAAGAATCTCTTCAACCCGCCTCTCGTCGAAAGCCCCGATCCAGCATGTTGACAAGCCTAGGCTCGTGGCCGCCAGCATAAGGTTCTCCATGGATGCGCCAACGTCAAGAATACTGTAGAGTTCAACCCCCCTCTTTCCGTATGCTGAAGCCTCCTCCAGCGAAACCAGATACACTATTACCACGGGAGCCTGAGATATGAACGTTTGGTTTAAAGCAGCTTCAGCAATACGCCTTATCTTACCCTCATCCTCTACGACAACTATCCTGTAGGGGTGTATGTCCCCAGCCGAGGGAGCCATGAGGGCGGCTTCAAGAACCCTGTCGAGAAGCTCTTTCGGAACCGGCTTCTTTAAGAATGATCTCACACTCCTCCTTCTCGAGATGCATTCAAGCGCGTCCAACACTTGAAAAACACGTACTCCTGAAGATAAGGTTTTCCGTCGACACGCCTACCCCAGTCTAAGAAAACACCTCCTCCGTCAGCATTTTAGCCTGTTTCCAGGCTAAAGTATTGTTATGTTTCTCTCTGAGAAGCCGTTTTTAGACAAATAGTTATAGACCCTCTGCCTGTGGTCGCCTTGAAGCATTATAGCATTGTTCTTAACGGTTCCCCCGCATGCACAGTAAGTCTTAAGCTTCTTAGCTAAGCCGGCCAAGTCGACTTCCTTGGGATCAATGCCTTCAATTATAGTCATTTGCTTGTTCCACCTGGTCACCTCAAGCCTTATCGTTATTACCTGTTCCTCCTTACTTAGCTCCTCGAAAATTTCCTTGTCGTCAAACGGCTTTATCCTTTCACCTAACGCTTCCTCTATCCCTACCATTTAGGCTTTATTCGTAGAAGGATTCTCTAAGGATGCTTAAAAATCTTTTTGATTCCAGCCGGGTAGAAAAACTGAAAAACTAGGTTTCAATCCTAGCCTCCTCCGCTTCATACTCGAACACGATCCCCCTCAGGGCATCCACAACCCCTTTTAAACGCTCCTTCAACGGGTAATCCTTATCAACATCCGCGATAACCTCCCATTCAGCCAGCTTACCCGGCACCAGGGTTGTTGAGCTCGTTGCCACAAGGTTTATCCCCGAGGATGCGAGCGAGTTAGCCACCTTAGCTAAGGAGCCTGGCTGGTCAGATATTTTAAAAACTATTCTGACGAAGTACCCACCCTGCCTAGCAGGCATAAGCGTGAAAACGTTTCTCTCAGAATCGTAGGTTCCGACAGTCTCAGACTGCGGCCTAAGCCCCATAAGGTCTCTAACGGCTTGAGGTATCAGGATTCTGCCCCTATCGTCTATTTTAAGAAGATACGTCTTCGGCATGTTTATCTTCTTTGTTCAGTGGCTTTGGAAAAGCTTATAAATATGTGGGTCCCCAGTGGAACATCATTCCCATGAAATTCCCATCATCCAGAGATGAAGGAAAACCCATCCGTCTAGACACGAATGAAAACCCGTTTGGCCCATCTCCTAGGGCCGTACTAGCCTATTTTAATGCAGCTATGCGTCTAAACAGGTATCCGGATTACGTTGAATACCGGGAGCTTTTATCGAGCCGCCTGGGTCTACAGCCCGGGGAGGTTCTTCCAACCCCGGGCAGCGACAGGGGGCTGCAGGCCCTGTTGCAATGCTTGTCGAAAAAATACGAGCGGGCTATAATACCTTCACCAGCCTTCCTAATGTACACAAGGTTTTCCAAGCTTTTCTTCAACAGGGTTGAGCAGACCCCTTCATGGCTTGGCAGGGGCTGGGATACTGTTTTTAGCCTCTCGGGCAGCGACGCAATACTATTGTTAGGATCGCCAAACAATCCGACTGGAGAGGTTGTTGAAGAGAGCATTGTGAGAAGGTTTCTTGAAGAATTCGGAATGGTTATAGTGGACGAGGCCTATGCGGAGTACTACGGTAAAAGCCTTATCTCATTTCTACGCGGCTTCAACAACCTTGTGCTAGTCAGGACCTTCTCTAAAGCATACGGATTGGCGGGCTTAAGGTCAGGCTATCTTGCAGGGGAAAGATCCGTCTTGAGAAAGGTTGAGGAAGCCATGGGTCCTTTCGACGTTCCAGCTCCGGCTGTGGAAGCATCTAAGGCGGCTATTGAAGATGAAGAGTGGCTTAGAATGGTTGTCGAATCAACCTCCTTGAACAGGGCCTATGTGGTGAACGGGTTGAACAGGCTTGACGGCGTTAAGACCTGTGATTCCAAGGCGAATTACGTTCCAGTCTATGTAAGAGACGCTCAAAAAGTCTTTGAGAAGCTTCTTGCTGAAAACATAAGGGTGCGTCCAGTAACTTCTGAATGGGGAGGAGTTGAGGAAGCGTTTCTAAGAGTCACGGTTGGAACCATGGTTGAGCTGAAATGCTTTCTCAACGCTTTAAGGAGGGTTTTAGCGAATTGAAAAACCAGGTTTTCCTAGCTCTTCCCAGCAAGGGAAGATTGCTCCAGCCTTCGCTTGAACTACTAGGGTCAGCAGGTCTGGTAACATACTTCCCGAATGAACGGAGTTATCAGGCTTTCTCGCGTTTAAAAGGGCTTGCAGTAGTGCTCAACCGTGCGGCAGACATCCCGAGGATGGTTGAAAACGGTGTCGTGGACCTGGGCATCACAGGGAGAGACCTTGTTAAGGAAGCCGGTGTAGATGTGGAGGAGGTTCTTCCACTTAACTACGGTCATGCTAAGCTTGTTCTCGCAGCACCCTCCTCGAGATTCAGCGACCTGAATGACCTGCTTGGAAAAGGAAGCTTTAAAGTGGCAACCGAGTTTCCAAACATAGCGAGAAGCTTCTTCCAAAGCCTTAATGCTAACGCTGAAATCATAAGCGTTGAAGGAACCTCTGAAGCGATGCCGAACCTCGGGCTGTCCGATTGCATAGTCTCGGTAATGAGCACCGGCACAACGCTTCTTCTACATGGATTAAAGGTTCTTTCAACAATTATGGATTCGCAGGCGGTTCTTATAGGCAACAGGAATAGCCTTAAAAAACCAGAGAAGCAACCAATCATTGGAAGCATAATATCCATTATTCAAGCAACCCAGCTAGCACAAGGAAAGAAGCTGCTGATGATGAATGTGCCTGAAGAATGCTTGAAGGAGGTTGTCAGCTGTCTACCCTGCATGAGCGGCCCAACTATCTCGAAAGTAGAGTCTAAAGAGCCCATGTGGGAAGTCATAACTGTTGTAGACTCCGACAAAGTTTTCGAAGTTGTTTACAACGTTAAAAACAAGGGTGCCCGGGATATTCTCGTCCTGAACATCGACAAGGTGATAGTTTGATGAAGATAATTCCCGCGATAGACTTAATGGGTTCAAAAAGAGTGGAGGTAGTAGGTCATGTTGCGGAGAAGACTCTTGAAGACTCCGACCCGGTTAAGATAGCGCTATACTGGGAGAAGGCAGGCGCAAGTATGATTCACCTAGTCGACATAGACGCCGCCTTGAACACGGGGAGAAGTAACGCCAGCATTATTAAGAAGGTTATACGCTCAGTCAGGATACCTGTCCAGGTCGCCGGTGGAATCAGGAGTAGGAAGCAGGCTGAAGACTTTCTTTCAAACGGTGCTTCAAGGATTGTTGTAAGACTGAAGCCCTGCTCGACGGATGCCGAGGCTGATTTTTCAGGCTTAGATAGGATTGTTCTCGGAATAGACTATCTTGGGGGGAACATGTTCAGAGGCACTGGGAGGGAGAGCATCACAGCCAGGGGGGAGGAGGTTGCCGCATGGGTCTCTAAGGTCGATGGAAAAATAGGTTTGAAAGGAGTCCTTCTAACAGATGTTGAAAGGGAGGGCTCGCTATCAGGATTGCGGGATGAAACGCTTTCATTCTTAACCATTCTTAGGAAAACAGGTTTGGAGCTCATGTATGCAGGAGGAGTTACTTCTCTAGAAGACGTCTTGGCTTTGAAAAAGACTGGTGTAGAAGGAGTGATCATCGGAAAGGCTTTTTACAACGGGCTGCTAAGCTTAGAGGCCCTTAGGAGGATTGACGAGGATTGACGAGAACATCCATGGTCCGCAGGGAAACAGGCGAAACAGTGGTTGAGCTGGAGCTAACCCTAGATGGGGATGGGGGGCACGCCGTAGAGACACCCTACCCTGTGTTCAACCATTTCTTGGGAAGCATGATTAGGTTCTCAGGCTTCAACCTTAGGCTAAGCGCGAGAAACAAGGTTGAATGCGACGAACACCATTTAATCGAAGATGTTGCAATAGCTTTAGGCGAGGCTTTAAGGAGAGCGCTCGGCGAGAAGAAGGGAGTGAACAGGTTTGGGTACTATATTGTTCCTATGGATGAGGTGCTTGCGTGCGTTTCACTAGACTTGAGTGGAAGACCCTTCTTTTCTCACAACATGCAGTTTAGTCAGACCACGGTTGGAAACATAGGTACTAGCATGATTCCACACTTCTTCAGAAGCCTTTCAAACTCATCTGGCTTGACGCTTCACATACTTATCTTTAGAAACGGCGATCCACACCACTTAGCCGAAGCCGTGTTTAAAGCCGCGGGGCTTGCCCTTAAACAGGCGGTTTCAGTAACAGGTTCAACGATACCGAGTGAAAAGGGGGTCTTGTAAGAAATGGGTTTAGCCAAGAGAATAATTCCGTGTCTTGACGTTTACGGCGGCATCGTAGTAAAGGGCGTCAAGTTTTCAAACCTCCAGAGAATAGGAGACCCGGCGGAGCTCGCGGTTAAATACATGGAGCAGTCTGCTGACGAGATAGTTTTCCTCGATATCTCTGCAACGCCTGAGGGAAGGGAAACTATGGTGGAAGTAGTTAAGAGGACCGCTGAGAACCTTTTCATACCGCTGACCGTCGGCGGAGGAGTTAGAAGCGTTGAGGATTTCGGGAGGCTTCTAAGAGCCGGTGCAGACAAGGTTTCAGTTAATACTGCAGCCGTTAAGGAGAGAAGCCTGGTTAGAAGGGCTAGCGGTGTTTTCGGCAGTCAGTGCGTCGTAGTTGCTGTCGACGCTAAAAGAGTTGAGAAAGGATGGGAGGTTTACGTTAGAGCTGGAAAAGAGCCCACGGGATTGGATGCGCTTGAATGGATCAGGACCTGCGAACACGAGGGTGCTGGAGAAATACTTTTAACAAGCATAGACGCGGATGGCACAAGACTAGGCTACGATGTTGAACTATTGCAGGCGGCTAGGAGAAGCGTCAACATTCCTATAATAGCCTCAGGCGGAGCCGGCTCGTTGCAACACATTTACGAGGCTCTTACTAAAGGTGGTGCTGACGCCGCGCTTATTGCTTCAATACTACACTATGACCAGTATAGTGTTTTAGACATTAAGAAATGGTTAAAGGGGAAAGGGGTTGAGGTAAGGCTTTGACCCTTGAATACTTAGCTGAACTGTTCGAAGTTGTGAAAAACAGGGTGCGCGAGAAGCCGAATGGATCTTACGTAGCAAGCATTGTTGAGGAAGGTATGGATAGGGTTCTCGGAAAATTCGGGGAGGAGGCTTTTGAATTCGCCTCAGCAGTCCAGGGAGGCGGCGACAAGGTTGCTGAGGCTGCTGACCTTCTCTTCCACTATCTGGTAGTGTTGGCAGCATCCGGAGTAGAGCTTGAGGAAGTTGTGAAAGAGCTTGAGAGAAGGCGTAGACACTGATGAGAATACTGATACTTGACTGCGGGGTTGGAAACCTCGCAAGCATAAGCGAGTCACTTAAAAGAGCCGGAGCCGAACCGAGAATAGTCTCTTCAACAGCCTTGGAAGAGGGTTTCAACGGCCTCGTTATTCCGGGAGTAGGAAGCTATTCAGCCGCTTTTAGAAAGATTGACGGGGAAAGAGGGAGGATCGCGAGCCTTGCGGAAAAGGGTTGCCCCGTGCTGGGAATATGCTTAGGCCTGCAACTCATGTTCAACGGAAGCGAGGAGGGGGAGCAGGGTGAAAAGGGCCTCGGGTTTTTCAGAGGGCTTGTTAAAAAGATTCCTGTTGAACGGCTTCCCCACATAGGCTGGAACAGCATAGAAATAGTCAGGAAATCCATTCTCCTGAAAGGTGTAGAGAGCAACACCTACGTGTATTTTGCACACTCCTACGCCCCCTTGAAGTACGACGCGGATGACGCTGTAGCATTCGCAAGCCACCGGGGCTTCAGGTTCCCGGTCGTGTTCGAGAAGGGAAACGTTTTCGGCGTGCAGTTCCATCCTGAGAAGAGCTGGAAGCCTGGGCTAAGAATACTCAGAAACTTCCTGGACCTCTGTGGAGGAGAGACAGGTGTTTAAGACAAGCGTTGAGAAAAGTAGGAGAATAATCTCTCAACTTAATTTCGAAAAAGGCTTGATCCCTGTGGTGGCGAGGAGTGTTGACGGAGAGGTCTTGATGATGGCGTTCATGAACAGGAGCGCTCTTCTAAAAACTCTTTCAACAGGCTTCATGCATTACTATTCGAGAAGAAGGAGGAAGATGTGGATGAAAGGAGAAGCATCCGGCTTCGTGCAGAGGGTTCTGGAGGTCAGGGTTAACTGTGAAAACAACTCTCTGCTCTTCACTGTGAAGCAGGAGGGCCCTGGCGCGTGCCACATGGGCTATAAAACCTGCTTCTACAGGAAGGTTCTTAAAAGCGGCCGCTTAAAAAGGGTTGGAAGCAGGGTTTTCAACCCTCGGCGGGTCTACCGGGGTCGGAGTCGGGGTTAGGTTTAGACGGCAAAGGCTTAAGTATCGGCTAACGTTTATTCCTGTCTCGACTATGAGCGATGAGCTGGTTCCCTACCTTAGCGAGCTGCTCGCAGTAGCCAAGCAGGTGTCTATGAAGAAGATTATTAGCGACGTTGTCCTGGCTGAGCAGCCTTTCATAGTACTGAGAAACTGGCGTGAGAAGTTCGGGGTCTCTCAGAAAACCCTAGCAAGCAAAATGGGGATTTCAGCCTCAGTAATAAGCGACTATGAAACGGGCAGGAGGAGAAACCCAGGAATAGGTTTTCTAAGACACTATGTTCAGAACCTTGTTGAAAGCGATGCTGAAAGGGGTGGGGCGCACCTGATAGACCTTTTGAAGACCGAGCCCATTCTTAAAGGAATAATTCTAGACATGAAAGAGTATTCTCGGCCTGTTTCCATGCGTAAGGTTGTTGAGGCAGTTGAGGGCAAGGTGGAAACCTTTCCAGACATGCTTGACGACTTTGTCTTCGGCCACACGGTGCTGGACAGCGTTAAAGCAATACTTTACTTCAAATGGTATGACTTGGTTAATGTTTTCGGCTACACCAACATAAGGACGCTTGTCTTCACGAATGTTCAGCATGGGAGAAGCCCCTTAGTAGGGATACACCTATACCCTTTTAAGCCGAAGATGATTGTTCTCCACGGCCCTAAGGACCTCGACCCCGTTGCCACGGAGATAGCTAAGGTTGACGGGATTGTTGTAGCACTGTCGAACTTGGGCTCTACTAGGGAGCTTATAGAAAGGCTTACTTCACTGGGCTAAGCTTAAATACCCCTTTGAGAAGAGTCCTCAGGCTTTTGATGCTTGCTGAAACGCTCGTTAAAACGCTCGTGATAGTCACGCTTGCAGTAGCAACCTATGTTTCGCACTCCCTAACCTTCTCCGGAGTCCTAGCCTCTGTCTTACTGGGGGTAATAGTGCTTTTCCTAGGAGGATGGGACTGCTTCACAATACTGCTAGCGTTCCTCATACTCGGAGTCGGGTTCACGAAGTATAGGCGTAGAGACAAGGAACTGGATGCTTTAAGCCATGAGAAGGGCGGGGTTAGAAGCTGGGTGAATGTTCTTGCAAACGGTGGGCCAGCAGCCATACCCATAATGCTTGAACACGTGTTCCAGATGGAGGTATTCCTCGTCTTCTTCACAACAGCCGTCTGCTCAGCCGCTGCAGACACGCTGGCCACTGAAATAGGCTTGTTGAGCAACTCTCAACCAAGGCTTATAACAAGGCTGAGGAGGAGAGTTGAGAAAGGGGTTTCAGGCGGCGTCACCCTGCTGGGTACTGTTGCAGGACTTCTAGGATCCGTGGCAATAGCACTGGTAGCGTTAGCACTCCACTTGGTTAACGCCCCAGGCATTCTTTCCGGAGTTAGTGATTTTCAACGCCTATTAGTGGCGTGCTCAGCAGGCGGGTTCCTGGGGATGATTGTGGACAGCCTGCTTGGAGCGACCGTTCAAGAAGCATATGTTTCTAAGGCTGACGGCAGGCTTCGTGAAAAGCCTGGAAAGCATGGAGAATACGTTTTAGCGAAGGGGGTTAGAGGCTTCGACAACCACGTGGTGAACTTTGCCTCAAGCCTTATAGCGGGACTCCTAGGCGTCATGATATACATCCTTACCGCATAAGCAATAAAGGCTAATATTTATTTACTCGCTGGGCCGCTTGAACGGGGATGATTACGCTACTATACTTGACGCGCTATGCCCTCAGGGATATTACGAGTAAAAAGATTAGAGCAGGCCTTACTGTGCTAGGTATTTCAATAGGCATAGCCTCCCTAGTCTCCCTCTTCATAGTTTCCCTAGGTATGCGCGCAAGGGTTGAGAGCGAGATAAACACCCTGTTGGGGTCATCGATAATAGTCAGAACTAGGAACAGCGAGCCAATGTCGATCTACGTGGTCCACCTGATAAGCAATATTACTGGCGTTGAAAGAGCTGTCCCAGTTATAATCGGCTCAGGCCTCGTCGAGTCAAACAACGCGTTCATACTCGCTGTCCCAGTAGAGGAGATAAAATCGTTCCAGACGATCTTAAGCGGCTCAGGAGTCTCCTCTCCAAACGCTAGAGAATGCTTAATGCCAGAGGAGTCTGCTAAGAAACTAGGTGTTTCAGTTAACTCGACCGTGAGGATCGTGACATCCTACGTGCAGGAGGGAGTATCCTTCAAGGTTGTAGGCCTTTCAGAGATCGGTGGGCTATTTCAAGCTGCTCTGGCGGGGCCCGCCTCGGTTGTCGTAATGGGCCTTGAGCAGGGAGAGAGGATTTTGAACAAGAGGGGGCTTGCAGACATGATCCTGGTAAGAGTATATAATTCAAGCATCATGAGCAGCGTCGTCAACGCTATAAGGTCGACTTACCCGAGCCTCTCAGTCTCAACCGAGGAGGACGTCCTGAAGCAGAGCCAGACTATTCTAGACACGATTGACGCTGTGATATTCACAATAAGCGCTATAAGCATAATCGTAGCCGGCGTCGGAACCATGAACACGATCACGATGAGCATTAGGGAGAAGATAAGGGAGATAGGAGTTTTGAAGTCGATAGGCGCTTCACCCCTGCAGGTTCTCTATATTTTCCTAGTTGAAGGCATTATTCTTGGCCTTTTAGGAGGAGTGTTCGGGTCAGCCCTCGGCATGGGCCTTGGCTACGTTATTGTCGTTTACATGCTCCCCAGAGTCTTCAGGTTCCAGATAAGCCTGCCGTTCATAATAAGCTACGAGCCTGTTTTAAACGGCCTCTTAATATCGGTTGCGGCGAGCTTCCTGAGCAGCCTGCTCCCGTCATGGAACGCTTCCAGAATAAGGCCCGTGGAGGCTTTAAGGTATGAGTAGGCCAGCCTTAGAATGCATAGATGTTTCGAAAACCTACGTTATGGGTAGAGACATAGTGGTGAAGGCTTTAAGAAACGTTTCTCTCACGATCCAGAGGGGAGACTTCGTGTCTATCGTCGGCCCCTCTGGCTCAGGGAAGTCTACGCTGCTCCACATAGCTGGAACCCTGGACAAGCCTACTTCAGGAAGGGTTATGGTTGACGGTGTTGACGTGACCAAGCTCAGTGAGAACGAGCTATCCGTCTTCAGGAAAAACAAGATAGGCTTCGTCTTCCAGTTCTTCAACCTTCTCAGAAACCTTTCAGCCATAGAGAACGTGATGCTCCCCATGCTACTCTCGAAAAGATATACTTTCAAAGAGGCTAGGCTGAAGGCGATTCACCTGTTGAAGCTGGTTGGCTTCCCTGAAGACAGGATGAGGAACCCTCCGAGCAAGCTTAGCGGAGGCCAACAGCAGAAAGTCGCTATCGCCAGAGCCCTGGCGAATAATCCTGCATACATACTTGCGGACGAGCCTACGGGTAATCTAGACGTCTCCTCATCTACGGAAATAATAGCGACTTTTAAGCTTCTGAACAGTTTTGGAAACACTATCATTATCGTAACCCATAACGTGGAGCTGGCTAAGGTTACTAACAGAATACTGTTTATGAAGGATGGTCAAGTATTTGAGGAAGCACCTAGAAGCTTCTTAGAAGGCATGCCGATGAATGATGAGTCAATAAGGCTGAAGAAGCAGGTTCAACTAGACCTTTTAAACCTGGAAAGGGAAAATGTTGAGAGGCTTTTCAAAAAAAGGATCATAACGGGGGAAACCTATGAAAGAGCCTTAAAATCAATCGATGAAAAGGAGTTGATAGTGAAGCAATGAGGCGCGCCCAAGCTGTTTTCCTAATCCTGATGCTGATGCTCCCTATAGTGGCGAAGGCCAACCCGGAGGAGACGCAGGTATCTGTGAGCGAAAGCCTCACTTATTTACTGGATCTAAACCCGTTAACCGGTGACTCCACGGTTGAATTCAAATCTACCGTGACGGTTAAGAACGCTGGCCAGTCGAGTGTCGAGTACCGTTTCACTCAAAGACTATTAGGTGTGAATGTTTCAACCCTAGTATTGCCCCCGGAGGCACGTATCCAACAGGATTCAGAAGACTTCTGCGTGATCGAATGGGTTGTGCAGGCTAATCCTGGTACAAGGATCTTCGAGGTCAGCGGTAAGCCGCTTTGGCTTCCACTAACGGTTGAAGCAAGCCTAAGGATTAACGGGGCGGCTCCAAACTATACTTCAGCATACGGAGTATTCTTCGTAAAGTCTAGGGAGGGTGATTCCGCGGAATGGGTGATAAGGCTTAAGAACAATAATCCTGTTCTACTCGACCCGTTAACAAACACTTCTTCAAAGCCCCCCGTATTCGTCTCGATCACGATAAACATTCCTCAGAGATACTTCAGGAAAATCGTTTACAATCCTCCTGGGAACATGACTAGCCCTCTTGAGAAGGATTCTGTTTCATGGATGCTCATACTGAGGGAGGAGGCGGAGATAAGGGCGGAGGCTGTTGTAGAAGGGTTCGACGATTGGGGCACCATCCCGTTAACAACGATCTCAGTCTCATCCTCCCCGATGGGAGAGTCTGTGAAGAAATCGATGCTTTCCCAGTTAAACGAGCTGAACATGACCATGCGCATGATGAATATGATTCTGACGCCCATCAGCAATCTCACCAGCTTCACGAGCCTGATGACGGAAATGCTTGGCAACCTGAGCTCCGGTCTGGAGATTACTGGTAATCAAACCGTTATGATTAGTGGAGCCTTGAAAGCAGTAAGCTTCGGACTCAGCTCGGCAGCATCTCAACTTTCCGAAGCAACTTCGCTACTATCAATGATCGCTGAAAACGTTTCCAAGGTGGATTTCAACAGGCTAAGGCAGGGGCTCAACTCCTCTAGACAGTCAGCCGGTTTAATCCTGAACGAGACTTATAGAATGATCGTTGACGCGGAACAAGGCCTCTTAGAGATTAACAATACTTTAACGACCCTCGGAAAAAATTTGACCGACCCTAGTCAGATAAGCCTGCTGGAAAACGCCACCCGGAGAATAACCAACCTCTATAACCGTTTGAGCATAGTTGAAAGCTATTTTGAATCAGCAGGGCCCCAGCTGAACACCCTGTTCGAAAGCCTAGGATCATTCATAAACATGCTGGAGGAATATGGTTCCAGCATCGTGAAGATGAGCTCAGGCTTAGGATCAGGCCTCTCAGCATTGTCTCAAACATCCTTGGCACTGGCCGAGATGGGCTCAGCACTGAAGCTCATCGGCGAGGCTAACATGATGATGGGAAGCAACCTGACCAGCGTCATCCCGATGCTTGAAAACGCCACCTCAGGCTTAGAGAGTATTCAAAAAAGTTTGAATGAAAACGTGACTTCCCTGACGAATGTTTACGACGAGCTGTCCCTGATCCTCCGGCTGATAGAGTATGGCGAAGCCAGAACTAGCCTTCTCGCTCCGGAGGTTCAAAACGGGGGGAATATTGTTTTCCAACCTGAATTGGCTGAAGACGATTTTCTAAGACTAAACGGTCTCTTCTTCACGAATGAAACTAGGATCGGCGTTAGACGGGTTGAGGTCAGCTACAATGGGAGTTTCGAGGGAGTCTTGTTGAACGGCTCAAGATATGTTGCAAACCTTGACCGAATGGGAATACGGCTTTCAGGAAACAGAGTCATCATAGAGCCATTCAGGTTTTACGGCGGGGGTAATGTTCTAACCCTCTGGAACAGCCAGGAGGTTAACCTACTCTTCTCAAAGGGCTCCGAGATCAGGGTTGAAGTAGACTACTCTATAGCCGGCAGCCTTGGCGAGAAAAGCGAAGCATTAAGTTACTCGATAGTCCAGCCTACTTTCGGGAAAGGTGTCGCCATTACGGTGAAGCCTGGTGGAAGTACAACCCCCCTTAAAACTGGTTTGGACATAATTACGATAGCGTTGTCCGTTGGAAGCATAATTATCGTAATACTGCTTTTATACGCGCTTCGTAGAAGGGAAGAAGTAATAGTATCGTGAAACATTTTTAGCAAAGCTTTTCAGGAAAGTTTATTTTTAACCTGTCCAGGTTTACTGCCGCGGTGCATCGGCTGTGCCAATAAGAGAAGTTGAAAAAATATGGTTAAACGGCAGACTCGTCGACTGGAAGGATGCCAGAATACACGTTCTTACGCACGGCCTTCATTACGGCACCGGCGTCTTCGAAGGCATAAGGGCATATGAGACAAGAAATGGTACAGCGGTCTTCAGGCTCACCGATCATTTAAAGAGGTTCTACCGTTCGGCTAAGATATACTTCATGGAGATTCCTTTCACGCTCGATGAGTTGAGAGAGGCTTGCAAGGCTGTGGTGAGAGAGAACGGTCTTAGAAGCGCCTACATAAGGCCCATAGCCTTCAGAGGCTATGGTGAAATGGGGCTCTACCCTTTAAACTCACCCGTGGATGTTGTTGTAGCAGCATGGTCTTGGGGAACTTATCTTGGTGACGAAGGGATTAGGAAAGGCATAAGAGTGAAAACATCCTCTTTCAGGAGGATTGACGTGAACACTATCCCGGCCGGGGTTAAAGCTACGGGACAATACATTAACAGTGTTCTGGCAAAGGTTGAGGCCAAGATGGCGGGGTATGACGAGGCAGTTATGCTGGATTCCCGCGGAATGGTTTCAGAGGGGAGTGGGGAAAACATTTTCATGGTTAGGAATAGCATAGTGTATACTCCGTCAACCTCGTCAGGCATACTTGAAGGAATAACTAGGGATACAGTGTTCCACATAGTTGGAGACATGGGTTTGAAGGTTGTTGAAAGGGATCTTACAAGGGTTGATTTCTACTATGCTGACGAAGCCTTCATGAGCGGAACCGCTGCGGAAGTGGTGCCTGTGGTTGAGATGGATAATTATAAGATTGGCGACGGCAAGCCAGGCCCAATCACTAGGAGAATACAGGAAGAGTTCTACAGGATAGTTAGAGGAGAATCTGAGAAATACCCTCATTGGCTTGAGCCAGTTTAAGTCCCAACCGGCTCGCGATGTTGAAAGAGAAGCCTGAATAATCCGGGGAGGCGAAGCCTTAGCGGTTGGCACTTGGCCCGGAATGCGCTAGACCAGTAAGCTGTTTAACACTGTTAAACCCCTTTGACACTAAGAACCTCCTTACCCCTTCCTCTATATCGTTGAACACTTTCAACCCTCTCTGGCTTTGACCTATGGCTGACCCAACCTGTAATGCCGTAGCGCCTGCTAGAATAAGCTCGACAGCATCCTTCCAGTCATAGACCCCGCCGCATCCAACTATGGGTGTTTTAATCTTCTCGTAGAGCTCAAAGACTATTCTCACCGCCACCGGGTGTATAGCCTTCCCCGAGAGCCCCCCGTAAAGGTTTGCGAGAACAGGCCTCATAGCGTTCACGTCTATAGCCATCCCCCTCACCGTGTTTATCGCGGTCACCGCGTCCGCGCCCGCCTCAACAGCGTTTCTCGCAAGCTCGACGAAATCAGTAACGTTGGGGCTTATCTTAACTAGAACAGGCTTCCCAGTGGACCCTCGGACGGCTTTAACAATACTCCTAACCCTCGACACATCAGAACCTACTTCCAACCCGAGTTTCTCCACGTGCGGGCATGAAAGGTTTACTTCAAAACCGTCTGAAACGCTGTCCAACTCTTTAGCCATATCCTCCGCCTCCTCCTCATTCGAGGGGCCGATGCTTACTATCAGCGGTATTTCTAAATCCCTCCTAATCTGTTCCAGCTCAACCCTATAGTCTGAGTAACCCGGGTTAGGCAGGCCCATCGCGTTCAGAAAACCATAACCCAAGTCAACGACAGTAGGGTTCTCGTAGCCCGTTCTCGGGCTATGCGTAACAGTTTTCGTAACCACCGCTCCCACGCTCGGAATGGTTGAAACAGCCCTGATCATGCTCACTGAGGACCCTAACACGCCGGAAGCCACCATCAATGGCGACCTGAGAACTAGGCCCGCAATCTCCACTTCCATATTCACACGCATACCGCCCGTCAAACACTTCAAAACTTTATTAATCTTGCCGAGGGCGCGGCCTCAACACAGGTTTGCCAACAAGCCTGCACGCAGTAGACAGTCTGGTTGCCCAAGCTTTTTGAAAACCGTCTGACAAGCAAGCGCGCGCTCTTCTACTGACGCTTAAACCCGTATATTTTGCCAACGCCCTTCGACGCAACCATCTCATTGTCCCGGAAAACAAACTCACCCCTGACCAGTGTTGCCTTAACCCTTCCCTTGAGAACTCTGTTTTTAAAGGGCGAGTGCTTAGCCTTAGTGTAGAAATCCTCGGGATTAACCCTCCATTCCTCCTTAGGGTCGAAAACCGTCAGGTTTGCAACATTCCCCTTAACCAGGCTCCCCAGCTTATCGTCCCCTAGGAACCCGGCGGGGCCACTCGTTAAAGCTTCTAAAACCCTATGAATATTCAAAACCCTCCTGTTAACCATGTCTAAAAGCACCGCGAACGCGGTTTCAAACCCGGGTATCCCCGAGGGAACCTCGTCGTAAAGCGTGGCACCCTTCTCCTCAACAGTGTGCGGAGCATGGTCTGTAGCTATTATGGGAACCTCCCCCTTGTTGAGGCTCTCGACCAACATGCTTCTCTCCTCACTGCTTCTCAAGGGAGGGTTCACTTTACATATGCTCCCCATGGAGGACAAGTCTCCATCGGTTAGAGCCAGATGGTTCACGCTCACGTCGAAAGTGAAACCGTTCTCCCTAGCCTTCCTAATGCTCCTAACGGTTGTTAAATGAGTCGCGTGGGAACCGGTTTCAGAAAGTTTTCCGAAGAGATCTATGGCTGAAAGCTCAGCGTCTAAAGGCCTTATGAAGCCATGCTTCTCAACACCCTTCAAGTCTCGAGGGTATTTACTCCTGTTTTCCTGCACTATTGAAAGATCCTCGGGATGGAAGACTATTTTCCTCCCGGACTCTGCAACAGTCTTCAGCATTCCGGGTAATTCACCCCGGCCTGCTCCATAATAATCCTCAGGATAGAGCTTTATCCCTATTGCAACAGTCTTCAGAAGCCTCTCAAGCTCCCTTCTGCTGTCCGGCTTGCCAAAGTAGAACCCCACGTCGACAACAATTTTATCGCCAGCCTCCTCAATCTTCTCCATCAGCCTAAGATAGCTGTTAGTAGGAGGGTCGGTGTTAGGCATGTCCATCACAAGGGTAAACCCTCCTGCGGCCGCGGCACACGTCCCCGTCGAAAAATCCTCTTTATGCTTAAGCCCCATATCTCTGAGATGAGCGTGAATATCTATCAAGCCAGGAACTATAACTAGTCTTCCCAGATCAACCTTCTCGTCATACGATGGAGCATTAGCTTCCTTTCCAATGAATAGTATTTCCCCATCGCCTACACCCACGCACCCCTCTAGTAATTCGCCCTCATAATATATTCTTCCAGTCAGAACCTTATCTAAGTGTGTCACTGGACTATTTCAATCCTCCTGCCTGCCTCATCCCTCATGTATCTTCCAAAATCCGACTCTAGTATTTTCTCCCCGTGAAAAACCGGCCCGTCTACGCAGACCCTTAACCCCAGCGGGTCGAGCACACAGGATCCGCATATCCCCAGCCCGCACTTGACAATCCTAACCAAGGAAACCTGGCAAGCGATGCCACGTTTAACGCATATCTCGGCTATTTTAAGCATCATTCTCTCAGGCCCGATCGTAAGAGCATTTTCGAAACGGTTTCTCGAAGCAACTTCCTCGAAAAACTCCGGCAAGGTTCCCTTGAATCCCTCACTCCCGTCGTCGGTCGCAACCTGAAACCTTACTCCGAGCTCCCTCAGCCTGCGCACATAAACCAGGTTCTCCCTGCTCCTAGCTCCGACTAGGAAAACCGTTTCAACACTCTTCTCAGCAAGCTGAAGATAGGCGGGTGCCAGTGATGCTGCACCAGTTCCACCTCCTATCAACACGTAACTCCCAGCGTGGCCGAGGTTGAAGCCATTCCCATAGGGGCCTCTCAGGAACAATTTCTCACCGGGTTTGAGCGAAGCGAGCCTGTTCGAAGTGAAGCCAACCCTCTCAATCGTCAGGCAGAGCGTCTCCCCCTCTGCGAAGGAAGGTGTTATCGGTATTTCTCCATCTCCCGGCCTCCAAACCATTAGAAACTGCCCCGGCTCTATTTTAAGGTCTTCACTAAGCCTGAGGACCAGCGTGTTAACCCTGCTCGTCTCACTAATGTTGGAGACAACGTCGGCCTCTAAATAATAATGGGAAGCGTTCATGCCTTTATATCAAGCCCTCTTGAACCCTTTCCATGTCTGTGAGGATCAGGCTAAGGACAGCCATTCTCACAGGTATGCTGTAGGAAACCTGTTTAAAATATGCAGCGTAGGGCGTGTAATCGACCTCGCTTGAAAGCTCCCAGACCCTTGGAAGAGGGTGTAGAATACGCAGCTCCCGCTTCGCCCGTTCAAGCGTTTTCAGGCTTATGGAGTAGCTTCCCCTTAATGCCTCAGCCTCACTCCTATCTCTAAACCTCTCAACCTGAAGCCTAACAACGTAAAGAACATCCAGCACCCCTATAACATCCTCAACCCTCTCGTAATGGTTAAGCCTAACACCCCTCCCATTGACGTCTCTGACGAAACCTTCCTCAGGCATTAGCTCCCTCGGCGTTATCAGGTTAACCTCCCTGACTCCGAACAGGCTTAAACCCCTTATGAAGTCCTTAGCAGCCCTAGCGTGCTTCACGTCGCCCATGACGCCGTAATTTAACCCTTCCAACATGCCCTTCTCCTTAAAAATAGTGTAGAGGTCGATGAGCGTCTGCGTTGGGTGGCGGCTCTGCCCCTCGCCAGCATTTATCAAAGGGTTTTTAGCAAGCTGAGCAAGCCTCCGCATTACACCGTCTTCACGATGCCTCACAACTATAACGTCACTGTAGTTGTCAAGCATTCTAATAGTATCCTCAATGCTCTCACCCTTCTCAACAGATGTGCCCTCGGCAGAGGAGAACCCTATCACGGATCCCCCGAGCCTATGCATCGCTGACTCGAAGCTCAGCCTGGTTCTCGTACTCGGCTCGAAGAAGGCTGCCGCCATAATCTTGCCTTCAAGCATTTTCGTCGGCGCAAGCCTAGCCTCTAGGAAGATGTCCGCCTGTCTGAACAGGGTCTCAACATCTCTCCTAGTGAACTCGGTTAAGTCAATCAGATCCCTGTTCCTCCACAATTCGAAAACCCTCCAAATATTTCATTATCCTGTCGTATTCCAGCTCAGATATAAGCTTGTCCTCTAGAAGTATTCTGAGAAAACCGTCTATCTTTATCACGGAGTAAGCCGTAACCCCTGCTTCCCTCAGCCTTATGACACCGTTCTGAAGCCTGTCTAGGAAGACCAGCGCGTATACTACTCTTCCTCCTGAAGCGCTTAAACCCTTTGCGGCACTCAGAATGCTCCCGCCTGTTGTTAAAACATCGTCGACAATGACAACCCTGCTCCCGGCTTCAAGCTCTCCCTCCACCAGCCTCCCAGTCCCGTGTCCTCTTTCACCGCTCCTGACGTAAACCATGGGCATACCGGTCTTGAAGGATATCAGGGTGGCGATGGGTATGCCAGCGGTTTCAACACCCGCCACAACATCGAAGCCCTCGCCAATCATCCTCATCCTGCTAATGTAGGAGTCGACAAGCCTTTCGAAAAGCCTCGGCTTAGAAACAAGAGTCCTCAGGTCCACGTAGTAGGGGCTTAACCCTCCTGAAGTCAGCTTAAAATCCCCGGTTTTGAACCCGCCAGCCCTGTAAATATCTTTAACAAGCTGCTTGACCAAGGATTCTTCCATGCTCCCTCTTCACCTCTAAAGCCTTTTCAACAGGGTTTGGAGAACCAGTTATGCTCCTACCAATTATCTCGAAGTCCGCCCCCGCTGAAAGCCCAGCGCCATAGGGTGCCCCCTGGGCACCGACGCCAGGGGCCAGTATCAGAAGACTTTTACCAGCTATCGCCCTCACCCTACCCACCATCTGGGGTCTTGTAGCCGGGGCTATAACCCCGTCAGCCCCATGTTTTAAAGCCAAGGCGGTGATCCTCTCGACGCCAGGATCTATGAATTCCCCTGATCCAGCGTGACTCATGCTGGCAACGATTATAACCCCTTTTCCAAGCCGCTCAGCCTCCTGGAAAACACCTTCTAAACCACCCTCGTAGCCTATGAAGCCGTGCGCTATCACCGCGTCGAAACCTGCTTCATAGAGCAGCCTTGCAATAAGGCTATTCGTATACGATATGTCCGCCACCTTAGCGTCCGCTATAAACACGTTTCCACCGCTAAACCTGTCGAGGATCTTCTTGATTTCAGAAAGCCCTGTTGACAACAGCGTAGGATAACCTATCTTAATACCTGCCAAATGTTCTCCTAGGTGTTCCGAGACCCAGCGAAGCTTGCCCAAGACAGTATCGCCACCGTCATGCTCGTCGAAAGCAAGGATTATCCGACTGTTTTTCCTGCAAGCCTCCTCAAGAATTCTTCTTCTAAACCTGCCTTCCAACATTGTTTTCCATACTTGGCGCCGGCTTATTTTCTTTACGTCGAGGCAGATAATCTTTAAATAGGCGGGATAATCACTTCTCCTCCTCGAATAAATCTGTGACAAAAAACACGTATGAGAATAGGAAGAGGGCTGTCATAGTTCTTGCAGACAGGACTGTTGTCAACGGGGAAGGCTTCGGCCACGTAGGGGAGGTTGACGGCGAGTTTGTTTTCAACACCGGCATGGTTGGGTATGTGGAGTCAATAACAGACCCATCTTACTGGGGGCAGATACTTATCCAAACCTATCCGCTCATAGGAAACTACGGTGTTAACCCTGAGGACTTCGAGTCTGACAGGCCTAAGATCAGGGGCTTCGTCGTCAGGGAGTGCATAGACACGCCCAGCCACTACTCCTCAGTAATGTCTCTTCCCGAATGGCTGGATAGAGAGTCTATACCAGGCATATCGAGAGTCGACACGAGGATGCTGACGCAGAAGATAAGGGTGAGGGGGACTCAGCTCGGGATTCTGAAAGTGTATTATGAGGATGAGCATGTTGATGTAGACAGCCTCCTGGAGAAGGCTGAGCGTGTTCAGGACCCGAATAAGAGGAACCTCGCTGCAGAGGTTTCGACGAGAAGGATCATTGAGCACGAGCCGGCTGAGAGCAACGGGCTGCTGACAGTCCTCATCGATTTCGGCGTTAAGAAATCCATAATCAAAAACCTTCTCACGCTTGGCTTCAAAGTGGTTCAAGTACCCCACGATACTCGTTTAGACAGGATTATGAGTTTTGAACCAGATGGCGTCGTTGTTTCAAACGGACCCGGGGACCCGGCAATCCTAGACTATGCGTTCAAAACAGTCAGTGGCTTAATAGAATACGGCATCCCGGTTTTCGGAATATGCCTAGGCCACCAATTGATCTCGCTGGCGCTCGGGGCGAGAACCTACAAGCTGAAGTTCGGGCACAGGGGGCAGAACCACCCATGCATAGATATTGAGACGGGAAGGATCTACATAACCAGCCAGAACCACGGCTTCGCCGTAAGCAGAGAGAGCCTGGAGGGCTCGAGGCTAAAGCTGACGCATGTTAATGTTAACGACGAGACCGTTGAGGGGGTTAGGCTTGAAGACAAGCCTGTCTTCGGAGTACAGTTCCACCCGGAGGCCTCGCCAGGCCCCTATGATGCGAGAGTATACTTCGAAAGGTTTCTGAAGCTTGTTGAGAAAAGTGAGAAGAAGAATTGAATGAAGCCGCTTGTCTCGCAGTAATCCGTAAGTCACCCTCTCCATTTATAATGGAGCCCTAATAGCACACGCGTCTGCTGGAGAAACTCAGAGAATACTTAGAGAAGAAGACTGGTCGCCAATACAGATTGTGGGTGCCTTCTTCTCCAACTTCATGCTTATGGGGTGAATGCCTATGGGAGATAGTCATGTTGTCGGCAACCGAGCAACTCTTGCCAGTGGAATATGTATTTATGCTGTCGGATAATACCATCGGAATAGGGTTTCACCACTTTCAAACAGAATTCCTTAAGCTCGATGAAAGCAAATACCATGTTTACATGTCCCTAAGTGAGGTTATGAAAAGCAGGGATCCGAATGCAAGGAAAGTAGCGAAGAGGCTGGCACCGGGTCCCGTTAAAGATTGTGAAATGGCTGAGAAGGCTACCAAGAAGGCTTCCCTAAAACATTTCGGGAGGGAAGATGCGATAATAATAGACTTTGACCAGATGGGGATGACTGTGAATTTTAATGCTGAAGGTCTTTCTGACGAGGAGGTTCTGAGGGAGATAGAGAAAAGCGCTAATGCCTTGAGCGAAGCCTGGAAAGAATATCTAGAGTGGTATCATTCGGAGAGGCGGAAGAGGCTGTACGAGAGAACCGGCTTAAAGAAGGAGCCTCCTTACATTAGATGTTTCATAGCTGAATGGCCTCCTAACACGGGCAATCCAGAAAAGGATAGGGAAATTATTGAAGAAGTAAAACGAAAACTGAGTAGGAGTCAAGAAATAAACGTATTCAGAAACATTGTAAGATCGGAAGGGGAACGAAAATTCAGAGGATACAAGATATACACGCCTAAAGGATTGCTTGAATTAAAAAACGGAGAGATAACCGTGAAGAAAAGTAGAAGATGAAGGTGGTTGAGAAAGCAATAGACGCACGCTGGATAGCGCGCGCCTACATGCTACCCGTCTGGATTTAAGGATAAATAAGCCCCTTTAGAAAACGTTTAAAAAGAGTTACTGCATTATTCAACTATGGCTTTGGAGTTTGATGTAATAATCATTGAAGAAGAGACCGGCGGATATGTTGCCTCTGTACCCTCATTACCGGGCTGCCATACTCAGGCCGAAACCCTCGACGAGCTTATGAGCAACGTGCAGGAAGCCATTCAACTCTACCTTGAAACCCTCGACGAGGATGAGAAGAGGGAGCTGTTGAAGCGAAAGGTTTCCGGAATTCAAAGAGTGAGTATCCCTGAGTAGAATCACTCCAGTAAGCCCACAGAAACTTGTTAAAATACTCAATAAAGCCGGTTTTAAAACCATTAGGCAAAGAGGCTCCCACATCATAATGATGAACGAGAGAAAAGTTAGAATAGTGGTTCCCATGCATCCTGGAAAAGACGTGAAGCCAAGCCTCGTCAGCATGATTATAAAGGAGGCAGGCCTTACGAGAGAAGAATTTCTAAAACTTCTAAGAGAAGTATAACAAGCGCGCGCTAAAAAGTATGCATTAAGATATTAAACAGGGGATAGAGATAGCGACGCTTATATAATTGATTTGGGTTTCCAGTATTTGGAGATATGCAGGGTTCAGGCAAGAATATTCTCACAGCCATGGTTGAGAAGGGCCATAAGCCGGAGTACAGGCAGCTCTACTTCAACGCAAGCGAGTTAAGGAGCATACTGGGAGATGGGGAGTGTTTCTTCGAAATCATGGTTAGGGGTAAAACGATTGTGAAGAAGTATAATCCTGAGCGTCAACGCCACCAGTACATGGTTCCAAGCTGGGTTGGAGAACCGGGGAGGGAGGTTGAAGTAGAGTTGAAAAGGCTCAGCGACGAGGAGGTTGTTGAAAACATGCTGAAAAGCCTTCCAGACTACCTTAGGCTCGAGTTGAAGCCCGATTTCAAAGGAGTGATGCACATACATGATGTGGCTTTCTCCATCGAAGCCTCTAAGCCAGAGTGGAACGAGAGGCACAACGCTGTCTGCATAGACATCAGGTTCAAAGCATTATCTTTAAGGGGTAGGAAGGTTAAGAGCCATGTTCTCAGAATAGCCTTCAAAGGCTATGAGACAAGCATGGCGATAAACTTCGGGGAGACGAAGGGCACAGTCAAGGAGATCAGAGAGGAGTCACAGGGAGTGGTGGCGATAAGCTACGTCGACACGGAGAACAGGTTCTCCGAGCATAGGATAATGCCGGCGCGTGCTACTGGCTAAACCTGCTTTTGTATTATACTTCACTGTTCAATGGAAAGCGTGTACGCGCTCTTATCCTAATATTTTAACTGAGTTTTTATTAAAATAAAATTTAATTATCAGTAACAACTTTAAACAAGTATTGTCTTGCGAATACTGTGGAGCCAAGGAGCCTCTGCTATTTAGGTGCAAGTACTGCGGGAAACTGTTTTGCTCGAAACATAGATTACCTGAGAGCCATTCTTGCCCAGCCCTCCCCGAGAGATCATGGCGAGCATATAAAGTAGTGGCTGAAGAGAGGAGCCGGCAGGCAAGAGTTGAAATCCCCAAGGTTGAAACGCAAACCGGCAGGATTTGGATTCGTGAGGTCGAACTACCAGCCAAAAGATCCCTGCTGTCCTTGAGAGATTGGGTAGCCTTCCTATCGATCCTATTTTTACCGTCTATCCTTTACGCCTTAGCCACGTCTACCGTTCAGATCGCTTTTTGTTTCCTAATAGTATTGCCGCATGCAATGCTGCTGCATGAGATGGGGCATTTCCTGACGGCTAAGCATTACGGGTATAGAGCAAAAATAGAGTTTGGGGGCAGGGCAAAAATGTATGGTCCTTTTCTCTCAGTAAGCATTCTAAGAACAAGATACTAGGGTAGGAAAATTGAAAAGAATGAGACGCAGAATATAGGAGCTATGGGCCCACTGTTGAACTTTCTCTATGGCATATTCTGCCTGATTTTTCTCGGGCGGCAAGGATTCCTGATAGCAGGAGCCTATAACCTCTACCTAGTCCTCTGTAATCTAGACGAGTTTTTTGGCCGCACACGTGGACTTGAAATCCACCCACTACTAGACCCGTCGCCATAATCGAAGAAATACGTAAGTGTGGAACCCTCAGGATCATAACTCACGGAGGCATCGAACATAACAGCATCACCAGTTTGTAGCGCGCTATCAAAGGAACTTCAATCCTGCTTCCGTTAAGGTTTTAAGAAAGAGCTACCGGGATTTTCCTCACTTATTAAAGCTGAGAATTCTTGGCTCTCTCTTTTAGCAACCCTATAGCGCGCGCCTAATGAAGCCATAGCGTGACTCAGGTATTGGAATTAGCGTATGCTATACTTATGATGCTTGTTCTTATGAAAATTTATAATTCCCTGATAATTCAGAAGTCCGTACGTCGCCTATGAATGGGGTCGTAATTATCGACATCAAGGAGGAGCATCTTGAACAAATCGTCAGAATGATTGTAAAATTCGGTGTGCCAACCATTATGGAAGCGTGGAGAAGCTCAAAAAGTATATGGATGATGGTGAAAAGCAGGGCAAAGTCGCCTTAGAGACATGCTCCGGAGAGCTTGTCGGTTTCATCTTTTACTTCATGGGATACATATGGCCCCTAGAGCCCTTTAAGAGAAAGCTCCACAGAAGCACTAAAATAGGATACATATCTGACATAATCGTACACCCAGGCTTCCGAAGAAAGGGAATAGGCAGCAAGCTCCTGAAGGCTGCTGAAACCGACCTCGCCAAGAAGGGAGCTTACAAAGTGACCGCAATCACCAGCACCACAAACCATGGTGCTCAGATTTTCTTCAAGAAACATGGATACACTATCTCCGGGCAAGCAGACGTAGTCGGCTTTGAAAAGATTTTATAAACCAGATTCCCAAGAAAGCGTTAGCCACCTCGGCTAACCACTTCTTTTTAACACCATATCTTTCCTGCCTAGCGTGTGCTAATTATTTAAAGACTTCACTGTAATGCTTGGAAATGAATCTTTTAGCCACGTTATAGGCCCATACCGCATGCTCCCTCGCAGGACGGTAATCCTCATGGACAATCCTGTTCCTCAAATCCCTGAGGATCTCAAGCTCCTTACGGTCCTCAGGGTTCAAAACACCCTCCCTACTCAAGATATTAGCCAAACTATCCAGGTAAAGCTTCTTCTCCTTCCTCAAACCCTCAATCGGCTCAACACCCTTCAAATCTATGACGAGCCTCTGCAACGCAAGCATAACAGCGTCAAACATGTCAACTATGACAGGGCCCCACTGAACCCTCTCCCCCCTAAAGTAAGACTCCGCATCCGCAAACTTCTCCCTAACACTAGCCAAATACGGATCCAGAACCTTCTCCTCTACCACCACTGGAATTTTCGGAACAACTTTAGAAGACCTTCGATAGTAATAGTACAGAGGCAGGAAAGGCGGCAAGACGAGAATCAAAAGAGTAATAAGGCTGGCTGAAAACAGACTTAAGGGAGATGTACTAGGAACTGTAGGAACATAGTAAAAAGGTATAGCAACAATCACGAGAACCCAAAACACTGTCCACGCGACGAAAAACAGAGTGTAAGCCTTAACCAGAAACCGAGGATGCTTAAACCCCCATCTCAGAAACCCGAAAACCATCGCTACCTAATCAGCAAACCCTTCTGAATAAGCTCGTTCATCAACTTCTCAGCCGCGTCGTAAACCATCTTCTCGTTAACCGCGCCCGTGCAGACAAGCTTCCCAGAAGCAAATAATAATATAACTACATCTGGATCATGCATTCTATAGATAAGGCCGGGAAACTGTTCTGGTTCATACATTGTTCTTTCTAGTGCGGTGACTGCGTGTTCGAGGTCTATTTTTCCGGGTAGTGTTGCTGATGCTACGATGTTTTGGACTGTGATTTGTGGTTTTGTTTTTCCTGTTATTATTTTTTTGCCTCGGAGTTCTCTTACGATTTTGTGGACTGCTTCGTGTGCTTGCTTTTCGCTTTTTGCGCCGGTGGAGACCATTTTTCCTGAGCTGAAGATTAGTGTCGCTGTTTTCGGTTTTTCGAGTCTGAATACTAGGCCTGGAAACTGGTCAGGTTTATATTCTACGTTTTCGAAGGTTTTGACTATTTGGTTTAGGTCTATTTTTTGGTCTAGTATTACTGATGCTACTACGTTTTGGATTTCTACGATGGGTTTTTCGGGTGGTTTTTCTGCTTGTGTTTGCATTTTCCCCTCTTTATAAAGGGGTTTGCTTCGTATTTAAATATTGGTTTCTGGGTTTTTTCCGGGTTTTTAACTTGGTTTCTGGCCTTTTAAACGGTCTTTTTTTAAGGATTGTTTGAGTTAGCGTGCTAAGGATTAGGGTTGTGTTATGGTTTTGCTGATTAGGTGGGTGGAGATTCTTGTGGAGAAAGTTTGGGCTGTTTTTCACCGGGAGGGGGCTAGTGACCTGTATGATCTCTGGTTTCTTGTCGGGAGGTGGTTTGACTGTGGCGTTGCTCATGCATATGCTTGGGCGCGTGCTTCCCCCTCTTGTTTCCAATCCTTTAACGCACGCCGGGAGAGTGTTGATCAGAATGTTGTTGAACGCTAAGTTTATAAATTCGGATATAAAAGATAATCTTTATGAACCGATTTATCGACAGGGAACGGGAATTGGAATTTCTAGAGGAAAAGTTCAATAATGATGAGAGACAGCTAATAGTCATATATGGGAGAAGGAGATTAGGGAAGACGGAGCTGATTAAGCAATTCTGTAAAAATAAAGACCATATTTATTTTCTTGCAGATAGAAGGGGCAGTTTATTAAACGCGGAGAGGTTTGCAAACATAGCTGCTGAATATTTTGGCGACGTGCCGCCGAAAGTGAGGAGTTTCGACGATGTTTTTACATATATTGCAAAGAGGTTGAATAAGAGGAAAATTGTAACAGTTATTGATGAATTCTCGTACTTGGTTGAAAAAGATGATTCGATCCCCTCCGTCTTCCAGCTGATTTGGGACGAGGTTCTTAAGGGCAAGAATATAATGTTGATCCTTTGCGGCTCTCTTGTTTCAATGATGGAAAGTATACTATCCTACAGGTCTCCTTTATATGGTAGGAGAACGGGACAGTGGAAACTATCTCCATTAAGATTTAATCAGGCTAAACAGTTTTTCCCCAATTATTCGACGGAACAGAAAGTGGTGGCTTACTCAATTCTTGGTGGAATACCTTTCTACCTTAATACGTTTGATGATAGGAAAGACATCTACGCAAACATAGAGGAGAAAATCTTGACTAAAGGAGAGATTCTATATGAAGAAGTTGAATTCTTACTGAGAGAGGAGTTGAGAGACTATTCGTCTTATCTTTCTATACTTGAGGCAATAGCGAGAGGAAACAGTAGATTAAGCGAAATCGCGAGTTTCTCTAAAATACAGGCAAAAGATTTACCGAAATACTTGAATGTTCTCATAAGATTAGATATTGTGGAGAAAGTTCACCCGATTACAGAGAAAAGAGCGACGAAAAAGACGATCTACAAAATAAAAGATAACTTTTTCGATTTTTACTTCCGATTCGTCTACCCGTATAAGAGTGATTTAGAACTCGGAAATGTTAAGAAGGTTATGGGCATTATTAAAAAAGATTTTAACACGTTTATCGGGAAAAAATTTGAAGATGTTTCACGAGGTTTTTTATACGAGATAAGCCTGAAAGGTTTGACGCCTTTTAAGCTTTTAAATATTGGTACTTGGTGGGAGAAGGATGAGGAAATAGACATAGTGGCGTTTGACAGAGAGGAAAAGAGAATTCTATTCTGCGAAGCAAAATGGCAGGATCTAGATGAAAGTGAGGCGGAAAGGGTATTGGAGAGACTGAAGGAGAAGGCTAGTGTAGTAAAATGGTTTAATGTGAAAAGAAAGGAGTATTTTTGTTTAATTGGTAAAAGACTAAAGGACAAGAAGGATTTGCAAGAAAAAGGCTATCTTGTCTTTGACTTGGAGGATTTCGAGAAAATTGGGTTTTAAACTTCTTCCCTTAAAATGTTTGTCAGATGAATCTGAATTGGTGCGCTTGTTGGATTATTGTCTGAGCCGGAGGGGAAGCGCGTGCTTCGCTACTCTTTCTCCTGAATGCTCTAAGGCCAGTTCAATAGCCTCCTTCACGTTTCTTATAGCCTCTTCGGTCTTGCCTTGTGATATAGCCTGGGGAATCTCAAGACACTGAGCCACGTATAGGCCTGTTTCATCATCTTTTTTAACAGTGACGGTAAGGTCTTCATGCGAAAAAGTAAGGCTGAGAAACATTATTAGGCTTTAGGATTAGGTTTTACGAACGCGCGCGCTATTCTGTATGCGGTATTGGTGGGGAGCCATGTGTTCTTTGAAAGACTTATTGCCATCTTGGAAGGGCGTGAAATGGAGGATTTTCTCGTGCTGAATGGATATGGATTCGTGCTTCTTAGGGTTGAAGATATGGCTGGGAAGATGTGGAGGAATGCTTGAGGCTTGGTTGAGCATTCTGGGGTGCTTTCCCGATGTTGTGATGGGAAAGTGGTTTTCCGGGGGTGCGTGCTATAGGCTAAATATTGATTATTCTTGATGCTGACGTGTTCGCTGGATACTTGTTGCATCGGTAGAGCACCGCGTAATGCTTAAGCCCTTGGCAAAGTCGAGGTTTACTGCTTCTTTTTCAATAGTAGTTCTCTTATGGCTTCCTCAGTGCTTGATATGACTTTTATGCCGGTCTTGTTGCAGTCTTCCCTTAGTTTTTCGTCGAAAGACCAGATGGGTGCTCTACCTAGTGACAGGGATAGTGCTAAATAGGGTATGTCATCCTTGTCTGAACATGTTTTCCGCTTGTTTCATGAATGCTTCGTACCTGGATTTAGACTCAACTTCTATGAGCTTCAGCAGTTCGGAAATCAAGTATCTGAGAGTGGGTTCATCTAACCCTGTTTTCTCCATAATCTCGTTGAAATGCTCATCTATTTCTTCCCTGAGGAAAGAGGGTGAGACAAGCTTTACTCCGGCTTTATTTAACTGCTTAATCAATAGGAGTACTGTTCCCTTGCTTATCAGCGAAGCCATTACAACGTTCGCGTCAACCACTAACAATTATTACACTCCGTGCCTCTTAGCGATTCCGTGCTTTATCTTCCCGCCGAGCTCCAAGGCCTCGCTCTCTGTAAGCCTTGACTTCTCCAAGAGGGAAAGCAAGAGTCTTGTCCTCGATTCCTCCACCAGCTCCTCCAAAACTTTTTTGAATTCCTCAGTAAGCTCCTTTGGAACTTCTATTCTGATTACGAGCTCCTCCACGCTTAAAAAACCGTGGAAGAACTTAATAAGCGTTTACGGGGAAGGATTGGAGGCTTATTCGATTACTGCCTTGACCGTCTTTTTACCTTTCGCCAATTTTAGTGCGCACGCTTTAACTGTAGTGTTGCTTATGTGTCTGCTTGAATATGTGTTTTCGCCTCTCGTTTACGGTTTTTAACGCGCGCTGGGGTTTGTGCTCAAGGCGGTCTGGCGTGTGCTTAGCCTTTTTTGATGCGTTGGAAAGCATTGAGTTTCGACTTGTTTTTCGGCTTTTTTGGATTTAGTTTTAGGAGGATTTATATGCGCTTATTGTACGCGAAAATAGCGCGCGCTAGACATGATTTCTGAAACCTTTAGCATCAGGATAAGGAGTGACGTTAAAAAGAAGATGAGGAAGTTGAAGGATGTAAATTGGAGGAGGGAGATAAGAGTTTCATCGAGATGAAGATAAGGGGAAAGGAGGCGTTGAAAGCTCTGGCCGCGTGCTATGCTAGTTGGTCTGGCGTTATGAGCGTGTCTTCCAAACCGTTCTTGCGTATGAATTCCTTTAGCTCCTTGTCCACTGTGAGTAGCTTGAGGTCTAAGTTAACTGAGGCCGTGTAGAGTATGTTGTCGATCATGTCCCTGTGGCCCTGTATGTAGAGTCTTAGGGCTTCGCTGAAAACCTTGGAATCCTCCTTCACCTCCTTGTACCTGCCGCCCTCTAGAATGCTTCTCAGTCCTGTGTTAAAGGCTTCATCGAGTATTCCTCCCGTCATTCTAGCGGCCACCCAGAGTGATTCAAGTATGCTGAAGCGCGAGTAATGTATTTCCGTCTCGGTTTTCGCAAGCATTCTTAGGCCCTTCAACGCTTCCTTCCCCGTATTGATCCCTAGGGACGGCAGTATGAAGGATGTGTCAAGGAGTATTCTTAGCTTGGTTTGCCTGCTCTTCAACGCTTATCGCCTCTATCTCCTCAGGCTTTACTGAAGCAAACTTGTTCCCGTGGAGTGCCAGCTCTATGGGGTCGCGAAGTATCTCTAGGATGATGCGCTCCCCCGAGACCCTTAGCAGCACCCTGTCCCCCTCCTTCATGCCGAGGGTCTTGACCACGGTCTTAGGCAGATAAATCGCATACCTCTTTCCGACTCTTGTCTCTATAGTCAGACTCATTAATCTTCACCAGTTTGTTGCTATAAATCAGACTTAAAAAGTTATCTCTGATTAATTCTGCAAAATCTGAAAAGACGAAGGCCCTGTAAAGCAGTTCTGGGCGCTTTTCCAAGGATGTTCTCTTGAATGGTGGTTGAGACTTAGCACAAGACAAAGATTCAAGTGGGCTGAACCACTTTACATGGCGAAGAGTCTAAAAAGGTTTTGTTCGCTTGGGATAATGGGTTTTTGAGCTTTTTATGGTTTTGACCGCTGTTCTGGCTGGTTTGATGGATATGGGTATTGAGGGTTTGAAAGCAAGGGTTAGATGGGTTCTTGTTAACCCGGGCTTCTCGTTCAACCTTGATGATTGTAATCTTCATTAGTAACTGTCGGGTAATAATTTTTGGGTGCTTAGGGAGGAGGCTAAGAGGCTGGGCATTCAGAGGGCTGAGCTGGAAAAAAGCGTTAGTGGCTCATCTGCATAAATCTTTTTAGACAGTAGATTGAGAATAGCTTGGTTAGGTGGGTCTCATGCGGAGGATGATTGATGGTTTTGTTCATAGAAAGGGTCTTCATTGTGAATCCACAGCGGTTCGTGATGTTTTAGATTTTTATGGATTGAAGATAAGCGAGTATATGGCCTTCGGACTTGACTGCACTTTCGGATTTGAGTATTTCAGGAAAAAGATTCCATATCGCCCATTCTACATCAGCGGGAAAATATGCACGTTTCCAAATACGCTTCCAAAGTTTCTTGGAATTAATGTTGAAAAGAAAACAGCCGATGATGCCGATGAGGCTTGGAATTATGTAAAAGAGTTGATTAACAGAAACATTCCTGTTCCTATGTTTGTCGACATGTATTATCTGGATTATATGCAAATACCAAAAGAACCATGGAACCATTTCGGCAACCATGTAATTGTTCTGGTGGGCTATGATGAAGAAAAAGGTGAAGCATACATTGCTGATTCATCGTTTGAAGGCATACAAACTATCTCTCTTAAAAGTTTGGCGCAAGCCAGAAACTCCAAATTTGAACCTTTCCCTCCGGAAAACACATGGTTCGAAATAAATGTTCCAAAGACAACAAAGCCATTAAGTAAAGCTACTGAAATGGCGATCAAAGAAACAGCCAAGAATATGATTCATCCGTCTAGAGAAAACCATGGTATAAGCGGCATAAGGTTATTAGCAGAAGACATTGTTAACTGGTCAGAAATAACATCGTCAGCTGAGGAGCTAAAACTTGCCCTCTTTCTCCAATACATTGACTTAGAGATTGCCGGAACAGGTGGAGGAAATTTTAGAAAAATGTATTCAAGCTTCATTAAAGAATCCGCAAGGCTTCTCTCCAACAGAAAATTAGAAATCATAAGCCATGAAATTGCGATATCAGCTGGACTGTGGTCTGAAACAGCAAATTTAATCAGAGAGGCGGGCCAAATAACTAAAATTAAAGGTGTTAACAAAACACTAGCGAAAGCAAAAAATAAACTGCTAAAAATCGCAAAAATTGAGGAAAAAGCCTTCGTTGAAATGCTTTGATAGGAGTATTGTAAACGTGGTGTGAAAATGATTTTTGGCTCCGATAGGCTGGTTAAGTATTTTTAACGGGTAATTGCTCCTTTCTTGTTTTCGGCCTTATTCTTTGCAGGTTGGTGATACTGGTTGCTCATCTGGGTGTCCCATTAGTAGAATAACCATTATTTTATGTCATCAGGGATCTCATAATTTCTGAATTTGTTCGACCAATTTTCATGTTCAGATCTATCGAAGTTTATATATACGGAGCCCTTTCAGATTTTAATGGCGGGCATGTCTCATGTGGAAAATAGGCTGCGATGTCCCCTTGGAAAATGCTGAGGCCATGTTTCGGGTATTTGAAAAATATGGGCAATATCCACCAAAATACGAAAGATGGTTCAGCGCACACTATGGCGCGCGCTCTGAGCAAAGACCCCCCTTTACGTCCGCTAGTCTCCCTCCTGCAGGTTTGGAGGTGAAAAGCGCGCCGTGTTTACATCTCACCATTTGTTGGCCACAAATAGTTTGAAACTCTTTAAAAAAGTTAAGGAGTACAAGGCGCCTAGTCTCGAATGACGTGTCTCTGCCTCGTGATATAAAATGTCGAAGGGTTAGCGCGCGAGGACAAGATTTATATACGCTTATTGTGTACGAAATTGTAGACATGGTTTCTGAAACCTTGAGCATCAGGATAAGGAGGGACGTTAAGAAGAGGATGAGGGAGTTGAAGGATGTGGATTGGAGGAGGGAGATTGAGAGTTTCATCGAGATGAAGATAAGGGAGAAAGAGGTGTTGAAGGCTCTGGACGCGGTGGACAGGGCTCTTTCCGGGGTTGAGGCTTCTAGGGAGCCTGCTTGGCGGGCGATCAGGGAGTTCAGGGAGAGATAGTTTTTGCAGGTTCTGGATTCAAGCGTTTTCGCCAGTATTCTTGTGAAGGACGGGTTTTACGATGCTGCTAGGAACCTTGTCAAGAGTGGTTTGAGACAGGAAAACCTTACTCTGGAGCTTGCCTTCATAGAGGTTGCTAATGCTTTGTGGAAGCATGCTTACGTGCTTAAGAGGATTCGTGGAGACAAGTATGAAGCGCTAAGGGATATTGTAAAACCGTTGATAAGCAACTCAGCCAGGGTTCACAGTTCCTTAGAGGTTCTGGAGGAGGCTGTGGATAACGCGGTTAAGTATGGTTTTCCAGTGTACGACTCGCTGTACGTTACGTTGGCGTTAAGAATGAAGTGTAGACTAGTTACTTTCGATGAGGAGTTGAGAAGCAGGCTCGTTGAAAAAGGCTTGGGAGATATCTTAAGTCCCTTAACGCCTTAGCATGCGCTTTAGATGCAGACCCGGGACTGCGCGCTTTTAAACGGGGTTTGGAAAGAAGTATATCTTTAGGTAGGCTGGACAGGGAGAGGGCTGTCGAGTTTGTCGATGCCCTAGTGCTAGCGCGCGCATCAAAGCCTCGTTTTCTTGGAATGGTGTTAACGGTTTTTCGGGTGGCGGGTTCAGCCTGCTTGCAAGCCTGTTCTTGTTTAAACTTCCTTTGCTTTTTTTAAAAAAGAGTGGGAGTGTTGCGGGTTTTACGGCTGGAACATTGTTTGCATCTTTGGGAATACTACTGTCCCCATGTTGATGAGTGCTGCAGGTAGCCATAGGGCGCCGAAGCCCAGGATCCATCCTGCTACGATGGGCATGGCGTATTCTTCATACTTTTTTATTCCGATGGTTCTTATCACGAGGAACTTTATTACTAGCGCTATCAGGGAGGTCAGCCACATGTAGTTGGCTATAGTCATGGAGACGTAGAGCGCTGGGACGTTTATGAACCAGAAGACCGGTATTTTTGTCTTCAGGATGTATAGTGCTAGTGCTAATGCTATGCCGAGCCCGTAGCATATTCCGAGGGAGTACTCTACTGTCAGCTCCGGGGGCCCGGCCCACCTGCCCCTGTGGTAGTAGCCTGCAGCCATCCAGGGCCACCAGGTGTATAGCCGGTCGCCCAGCTGGTTCATTCCGCCCTGCGTGTGGAGGAAGAAATAGGTGTCCAGCGGCGTGTAGACGAAGAGCACCATGATCAGCCCTATTACGAGTGCGATGAGGAAGTCTCTCATCCTCATTCTCAGCTCGTAGGCGAGCTTGTACAGGGTTATCTGGTGTCCGGAGGACAGGGGGCTGAAGGATATTTTCCAGTTTCCGATGTTCGCGATGTTCCTTGCTATTGTGAACCAGGCTGGGTCAGTCATGGGCGTGTCCCAGGTTACGGCTGTGGGCGCGGGCCATCCTCTTAGGGCTGACCCTGCTACGTAAGTCGGGTCCCAGACGGCGGGGCCGTTGCCCCAGGCTGTGCCGACGTGCCAGAATACTTCGGCGAACACTCTCGCGTAGAATATGTTGAAGAGAAGAGCCCAGAAGGGTACGAGCAGCGCGATCAACGGGTCTGCCCCCTCGACGAGCATTAAAGCATACCATCCGAACGCGCCTATTAGAAGCAGTGTTGGAATAATCCTGAGGGAGAGTCCTCTCTCTTCTCCTCCCTTCCACAGGGATTTGAAGACGCTTGCAAACCTTTTCCTCTGAGCGTAGAGGCACCATATTGCTATTCCTAGGGCCACGCCTGTTGAGCCCACGTAGTTGTACGGGAATGGCATCCATACTCCCGGGTATGATTCCCATGGCCAGACGAACTCCATGCCGCTCTGGTATGCGACAATACCCGTGCTAACACCTATTCCCTGGTACAGTACTCCGAATACTACCCATCCGAGTATCAGTGTTACGAGAACATCGTTAGGCATGACCAGTCCCACAGCTATCTGGGGTACGAAGAATATTGCTGACGCGTATATCCCTGGCCAGAGCGCGGCGAGGAAAGGCAGGTCTATCTTCTGCTCGCCCCACCATGCGGACGTTGGGAACTCCGGCCAGAGCTCAGCTATCAGAACTTGAGCTGAGCTGACCAAGCCTATTATGAACATGCCCCAGAATATTTTTGTGGTTGCAAGCCTGAAGTTGAAGATCCTAGGCTTGTTCGTAGCGGGGTCAATCTCACCACTCTCCTTGAACAAGTGGAGCGAGGGTACTGCCAGTGGGAAAACTAGTCTCTCATCCTCTATCCAAACCTTGCCGAAGGTGAAGGTTACGAATACGCTTATGAAAGCGTAGAAAATGTAAATCAGGTTCCAGTATATTAAAGCGCTAGTAATATAGCCCCATGGAATGTCTTGACCCGGAGTCCTGCCGTTCAATATGAGCGGGGCGATTTCGAAGCGTATCGGCTCAGGGGCAATTATGACGGGAGGGACGGTCTTGCTCCAGTATTCTTTTAAATCATCTATCGAGAAGGCGATGTAGTCGCTTAGAGCACCGTAGTTGAAGTAGTGCACCGGCTCGTTCGCGGGAGCATGCACCACCAAGTAGGTCAAATATCCTGCGATGAACGTCAATACTGAGAACATGAACACGTATTCCTGGGCTGTCAGCCTCAGCCTCGGGTTAGCGCGTCCCAAAAGCTCCATCACCAGCACTATGTATATCATCGGTAGTACGAAGAAGCTGAAGGTGTTGATTTTATCAGTGTACATGCCTGTTAAAACCGACGTGAAGGAGAAGAATACTGCCAAAGGCAGGGTGAGCGCGAGAGATTTTATGGTTAACCCTCTTTCCAGTTTAACCTCTATCGCCATAAGATTTTCATCCCCGTGTATATTGAGCATGCCGCATATTTAAATATTGGTTTTTGGGCTTTTTACGGGTTTTTCCAGGGATTCGCTAGTTCCCTCAAGACTATGTGCATTGCCGCCAGTGTAACTAGGCTGGTTGAGCGCGCGCCAGCATGGGGAAGCGGGATTGGGGCTTCATCATGGAGAAGTTCAAAGTGCTGTGTGCCAAAAAATAAGAAAGAAAAACGGGAGGTGATCTCCATTTAAATGTTGATAGCTGTCCAGAAACCTTCTTTAATAGCATCTATTATTCGTCTTGGTTGTTTTGCATCACCAATTACGTATACTTCTTTTGCAATGCTTTTTGAAGATTCAATTAAGTCTTTATCTATTCGGCTTCTTCTTCCAACCGAAAGTATTACTGTGTCAGCATTAAGTTTAGTTCTTCTTCCTAGGGAATCTGTTATGTCTACTCCGTCCTTGTACACTTCAATGACTGGTGCGTTTGTCAAGATATTAATCTTTGCTTTAGTGAGAAGGTTTATTATTCCCATCCTGCTTAGTGTAGGTTCGCCCGTTGCTACTTGAGGTAAAGCTTCAACTACGGTAACCTTCTTTCCTTCGGCAGCGAGGTTTAAAGCCAACTCGCAACCTACTAGACCGCCTCCAATTATGACGACACTGTTTCCCGTCTTCGCTTTTCCACTGAGTATGTCTTCAGCTAAAGTTGCATTTTCTACACCGGGTATCTTGGGAATTAATGGATCAGAACCTGTAGCTAAGATAACGACGTCGGGCGCTTCTTTCTTTATAGTTTCGGGTAAAACTTTCTCATTTATTTTAATAGTAATATCGAGTTTCTTCATGGTGGATTTATACCAATCAATAAGTTTCTTTATCCTTAGTTTAGTTTTTTCCTCTAGGACAAGCTTTAAAACCCCACCCAATTCGTTAGACTCTTCAAACAGTACAACTTCGTGACCTCTCGTTTTGGCTATTCTTGCTGCCTCGAGACCAGCTAAGCCACCACCTACTATAACAACCTTTTTCTTCTCTTTTGCTTTTGGTATATCTTCTTCGCTTAAGTATTTGTATTCAAAACCTTTTAGGGGATTAACACTACAGTTAACTGGTTCCTGGAAAAAGATTCGCTCTATGCATTCCTCGCATGCTATGCATGGTTTAATATCTTCCTCTTTGCCTTCTCTTACTTTATTAGGCCATTCTGGATCCGCTATGAGCTGCCTCCCTATAAACACTAGATCAATCGCACCATCATTAATTGCACTATCAGCAATGATAGGATCTATGATCATGCCTCCGCTGATTACCGGAACATTTACTACTTTCTTTATTTCCGAAGCTTGATTAAAGAAATAACCTTGCTTATCATAGTAGACTGGAGGAATTATATGGTCTGCAGTGTCGTAGTTACCACCAGTCACGTCAAAAGCGTCTACGCCAGCGGCTTCAAGTTTCTTCGCAACCTCTTTTGCATACTCTACTGTAATACCTCCTTCTTCAAACTCCTCTGCAACTAACCTAAATATTACAGGGAAATCGCGACCGCACTTTTCCTTTATTTTCTGCACAATTTCCATGGCAAAAAGCGTCCTATCAACGCCGTACTTGTCAGTTCTTTTATTGGTTAGTGGCGAAAGAAATTCAGCGATTAAGTAGCCATGAGTACCATGTACTTCCACCATATCAAAACCAGACATCTTGGCCCTCAGAGCAGCATTAGCAAAATGCTCAACCATTTCTTCAACTTCGCTTGTTGATAATTCTCTAGGTGTTCTTGGCGGCAGAAATACTTTTCTTCCTATAGCGCTAGGTCCTACGGGTTGATCTACGTGGGCTTGTATCCCTCCGTGATAAAGTTGTATAGCTATCGCCGACCCATTTACCTTCACAGCATTCGTCAACATATGGAGTCTAGGTATTAATGTATCTCTATCTATTGCTACTTCTGATTCAAAGCCTTTGCCAGAAGGATGAATATAGCTTGCTTCAATAATTATAAGACCTACGCCGCCTTTAGCTCTAGCTTCAAAGTGAGCAATAACTTGTTCATTAATTTCTCCTTCAGAGCTGGCATAACACATCACCATAGGCGGCATAACAATTCTGTTTCTTAATGTTACTCGTCCTATCTTTATTTCACGAAATAAATTCTCAAACTTTTTCATTATAATCTCACCTTTTTAACTCAAAATAGGTGAAAAAGGAGTATTTAAGTGTTTTCTTTCAAGATGAAAAGAACTTGTAGAACTATCGAATGTGAAAACTCAGAAGTAAAACTCTTTACGCTAACAATCAAGATCCTGATGCTTTACAGAACTTAGAAACAAACCGCGCGCTTGTTCCTAGCTATTTTTCCAGCCAGATTCTTCAAGAACCTGTCTAAATCTTGACCGTGATAACTGGTTGACGTTGCAATCATCCTATTATACTTGGAGGCTGCGGTTGGTGAAACCCTTAAAGCCTTAGCAGCACTGGTTTATGCTCCATCCGTATGTTTAACAAGCTCCCTGACGATTCTGGCTCTAAGGTGAGAGAGATAATCCTCTATTACTTATTCGCAGGGCGGCTTCACATAATTTGTTTTAAACAACATGTTTATAATCATGTTTACATTCCTTTTCTAGCCTGAGGACATGAGAAGGATTCCAGTAGCCATGACTATAGCTGGAAGCGATTCCGGGGGAGGTGCAGGTATAGAGGCCGACCTTAAGACTTTCTCCGTAATGGGAGTACATGGCACTGTTGCCCTCACATCCATAACTGCCCAGAATACTGTTGATGTTTTCGCTGTTCAAGACGTAAATTTAGATATTATAGAGAAGCAGATAGACGTTGTTTTCGAAGACATGGGTATAGATGCTGCTAAAACAGGTATGCTTCATAGGAGCGAGGTAATAGAGCTTGTGGCGAGAAAAGTCAGGGAGTATAAGTTTCCCCTGGTTATAGATCCCGTCATGGTGGCTAAGGGGGGTGCACGCCTGCTTAAGCCTGAGGCTGAAGGCTCGATGAGAAGAGTTATCCTGCCTGTTGCGACAATAGTTACTCCAAACATTTTTGAGGCAGAAGTATTAAGCGGAGTAAAGATTTCTACGCTCGCCGACATGAAGGCTGCTGCTAAAAAAATAGCTGAACTAGGGCCGAAGGCAGTAGTCGTTAAGGGTGGTCATTTGAAAAATGGAGGAGCCACTGACGTGGTCTGCATCGATGGAAGCTTTCATGAATTACATGGGGAAAGAATTGAAACCAAGGCTACTCACGGAACTGGGTGCAGCTTCTCCGCAGCCATTGCTGCACAGCTGGCAAAGGGGAGGAGCATTATTGAGGCTTTGCAAGAAGCTAAAAGATTTATTGAAGTCGCGATAAAATATGGCTTTAACATAGGGAGAGGATATGGTCCAGTAAATCCTGCTGCGTGGCTTGAGCTAGATGCTGAGAGATATAGAGTTTTAGAAAACCTGTCCGAGGCCATTAAAATTCTGGAGTCTCATCCTGTTGCAAAACTGATCCCTGAGGTGGGGAGTAACTTGGTGATGGCATTACCCAAGCCCTATGTTAAGTCTATAAATGATGTTGCCGGAATACCCGGAAGGCTCGTGAAAATTGATGATAAAGTATTTGCTTTGAAGAGCCCCGCGTTCGGCGCATCCCGACATGTTGCCAGGATAGTCTTGAAGGCTATGGAATATGGGGAAGAGTTTAGAGCAGCCATGAACATAAAATACTCTAAAGAAATAGTTGAAACATGTAAGGCCCTAGGTTTAACAGTTTCTTCTTTCGACAGGAGTGAAGAGCCTAGCGAGGTTAAAACTGTCGAGGGAGAAAGTTTGCCTTGGGGTGTTGGAAGAGCCGTCGAAAAGGCTGGAAAAGTGCCGGATGTGATATATGATCTTGGAGACGTAGGGAAAGAGCCGATGGTGAGAATCCTCGGTAGAAACGCTATGGAAGTAGTTAACAAAGTGCTGGCGATAGCCTCCAAACTTAGTGATTAGAAAATGATTGAGGGCAAGACTTTAAGAAGGCTGGTTCTTTCAGCATTGCTTTCCGCACTGGCCCTTGCTATTTCACCAGTAGCGTGGTTTCAATGGGGACCGACTAGGGCTTTCCCGGGGCAGCACATGGTTAACGTTTTAGCTGGAGTTATAGTGGGTCCACTCTGGGCTCCTCTCTCTGCAATCATCGTCGGCACTATTAGAATAATGTATGGAGTTGGCACGATTTTCGCATACCCAGGTGGGATACCTGGAGGACTAATGGTTGGGTTTCTCTATGCTCTTTTCAAGAAGAAGACCAAGAGTAGAAAGGCTATTGTCTTCGCATCCTTAGGTGAGCCTATTGGCACGGTTGTGATAGGTGGAACCCTTTCATGGTATGTTGTAGACCCGTTCTTTGGCAACCTATTGTACTCTAGATTTGGCGCACTACTGCCATTCTACTTAGGATGGGCGTTAAGCTCTGTGAGCGGAATGGCTGCCGGAGTATCGTTACTTATAGCCCTGGATAAAGTTGGCGTGCTTAAGATTGTCAATAATTAATATTGGGAAAGTTCTTGGAAGAAAGATACTGATATTAGGAGATGTTGGCACTGGTAAAACGAGGCTTACTGCACAAATACTGGATAGTCTTCTGAAGGAGGTGAGCGTTGACGATATTACTATTATAGACATGTCGCCTACAACCGTAGCAGGAGTAGGGGGCAGACTGTCCTCATACACGCCTAACGCCATGAAAGTCAGGTGTTTAGCGCCAGAGGTAGTGCATGCTCCAAGAATTGAAGGTAAGAATAAAGATGAAGTAATTAATCTCGCGGAGTTTAACAGGAAGGTTATAGAACCCTTTCTTCACGAGTTCATACATAGACCTACGCCAATCCTTTTTATCAATGACCTCTCAATCTACCTGCATGCTGGGGATGTTGAAATGATAATTGAATGTTTGAAGTTGTCTAATACTGTTGTAGCAAACTCCTATTATGGAGAATCGTTGCTGGACGATAAGGGTTCAGGAGTCTCCTTCAGGGAGAGAAAACTTCTGGATGAACTGGCATGTAGGTTCAACGATGTTTTAGACTTGAATGACTAGGTAAAATTATGGCTGCGGTAAACAGTTTTTGAAGAAGTGTTTTAACAGGGTTAGCGCAGGGAAACCCGTAGGCTTTGAAGGATGGTGGATTGTTTCCGGTTAATCTTCAAGGTCTTGGCTTACGCCCAGCGATATCCAGCTGTGGTTTCTAGTTTATGACGCTCTATCATTCTTTTCTATCCGTGTCTCTACACTTAATCGGAGCATATTCGCCTGCGAAAGGCCTTCTTCTATGCTCGCATTTTTCCCTCGGGCAATACTGGCAGGCAACGTACTCGTTTAAAGTCGCAGCGAAAACGCCGGAGACGGATTTTCTAGGAAACATCAGGAAGCTGGGTGTTAGGCGGACACCTATGTTTTTCAGCGGGTTCAACATGTTGAAGAGCACTTTCTGCTGCTCGATTCCGAAAAGCCTGCCTGAGCCCGTGCCTGGCCCAAAGCTTGAGACCATGGTGCCCAGCCTTTTCTCGACGACATGTCTAAGTTGAGCACTAGCCTTGCTAACAGCATAGTCTCCCACTTTTTCCAGGGCGAATGCTCCTAAGACGCTTGACGCTCCCATCCGGGATGCCTCCTCCTCGAGCCTAGGGCCTATCGTGACCACGTAAGGCACAACCTCTTGTCCAAGCGTCAGAACGTCTCCGAGAATAATGCTTTTCAACGTGTGGCCGCTCTCCAAAACAATCTCGCCATCCTTAATGCTAACAACTCTGGTGAACGCGTATACTGCTTTAGGCTCTATGAGGCTAAGGCTCTTTTCCACGAGCGATTCTATCTCTCTTCTGCTGCTTAGCCTTCCGAGCCGTATGCTTCCTAGAACCTCATCCTTCACGATTTCTACAACTATAGGGTTAACGACCTCTATAGATAAGGGGTTGTTCCGCTCGTTAAGCATACCTCGCTCCGGATGCAGTTATGCTAGATAAAGTTTTAAAGAGCATGACGCATGAGCCTTCCCGTCTTCCCCGGCGATATTTATGCTAGCTTGCACGATTTCATTAGCATTCTAACTTATCTCTATGCTTTCGGTTTTTCACACTTGAATTTACAAGCTGCTGGATTATAGCGCGCTAAGCAGTGTTAGTTAAAATTCCCAACTCTTTTAATTATCTGTCGTCTAATGCTTAAATATCTCGGCAGTAACCAAACCATATGGTTAATAAAGTAAAAATCGATGGAAAAATCATATATGTGTGTGAGGTTTGTGGGCTTGGTTACGAGGATGAAGATACTGCAAAGGCTTGTCAGGAATACTGCTCAGCTCATAACGCCTGCTCTTTAGAAATAACGAGCAGAGCCGTGTACTTTCCAGAGCAGCGTTAAGATGATGCCTCATATCCTTTCTGCAATATTGGAGTGCTGAATCCGTCCCGCTTTTACCATGTTCATTACAGGCAGGCGCGCACGCCAGATATTAAGAGGAATGAAAGAGCTAAAAGCTAATGGGTTTGTGAGGGCCATTAGTATATTCAGGTACAGCGGTAAAGCCGCCGAATTTGAGATACAGATATCATAATGGCTTCTGCACTAAAATCAGCCAAGCTATGATTGACAAATTCCCAAAATGCATACCCATCGAAGACGGTACAATGAATGGTATGTTAACGCGCACTATTATAAGTATGCTTCGGTCACGTATCTATGCATCATTCTGTGGCTGTTGAAGTAGCAGGCGATTTTTCCTATGGAGTTTTTCATCATCCATATCCATTTATCTCTCTGTTTATAATACATTGGTATGATGACGTATTCTAATTTTCCGTAAAGGTCGTCAAGCTCCCTGGTTTTTCGCTCATCTGTTGACACGTGCTCCTCTGGAGCTGGGCCTATTGCCCACCCTGTAACGCCCTCTATCCAGCCTTCAATCCACCATCCGTCTAGAACACTGAAGTTTACTACGCCGTTGTGGGCTGCCTTCATCCCGCTTGTACCCGATGCTTCCATGGGCGGAAGGGGCGTGTTCAACCAAACATCGGCCCCTGAAACCATTTTCGCTGCAAGCTTCATATCGTAGTTTTCCAGATAGGCGATTTTTATGCTTTCTTTCAATACTTCTTTGTAGCTGAATACTTGTTCAATCAGCTTCTTTCCTGTTTCATCTCTCGGATGAGCTTTTCCTGCAAAAATTATCTGTATTCCTCCCCTGCTGTTTACTTTCTTCAGTCTTTCTAGGTTTGAAAATATCAGGGCGTGCCTTTTGTACTCCGTGGCTCTCCGCGCAAACCCTATTGTTAACGTGTCGTAATCCATGCCGATGTTTAGCGCCGCGTTGACGTAATCAATCAATGCCCTCTTGGCTTCCACATGGGCTTGCCAAACCTCATCATCCGGAATTATTTCTGCCCTCACAAGCATCTCCGGCTCATGCGCCCATCCTGGAAGATACTTGTCGTACAGTCGCTTGAAGCTTTCACAGGTCCAGGTGTACGAGTGAACACCGTTTGTTATCGCGTGGATCTCATAGCTTGGAAACATTTCCCTAGAAGTAATTTTATGTTTTTTCGCTACGCCGTTAACATAGTTGCTCAGGTTTAGCGCGAGAAGCGTCATGTTTAACCTGTCTTGTCCCCCTAAGGCTTTTAAGACGTTAAACGGGATAAATTCTTCCAAGTATTCTCTAACAAGCTCATATGAGAATTTGTCGTGCCCCGCTTCAACCGGCGTGTGCGTGGTGAATACGCATAGGTTTCTAACCTTGTTGACGTTCATCTCGTGTTTCCGAAGTAATTCAAGAGCCAGGAAACTGGAATGCCCCTCGTTCATGTGGTATTTACGCACATTGACGCCAAGCTTTTCCAGTATTCTTACGCCGCCGATTCCTAGAACGATTTCTTGCTTGATACGGTATCTTTCATCGCCTCCGTACAAGAATGAGGTTAGTTCTCTGTCTTCGGAACTATTTTCTTCAACATCGGTGTCAAGAAAATACACGGGAACCTCGCCTCTCACACCTTTTACCGTGTATAGCCAAGCTTTTACGCGGACATCTCTGCCTTGAATTTGAACCGTGACCTCTTCGAGAAGCGGCTTACAAAACTGCGAAGGGCTCCACGGGTCCAGGTGTTCTATTTGCCTGCCTTCTCGAGTCAGCTCCTGCCTAAAATAGCCCTTTCTACTTATTAGCGTGACGGCAACCAAAGGAATGTTCAGGTCTGCGCTTGACCTTATTGTGTCGCCTGCGAGAACCCCCAGGCCTCCACTGTAAGTATGCATATCGCTAGATAATGCTATTTCCATTGAAAAGTAAGCAATCTTTTGGTTTAACAGGCTCATTCGCTTTTCAACCCTTTACGGTAGCTCGCTAACACCTTTTTCATATGAATCACCCTATTATACAGACACCTACAGCCTTAAAATCTCTTCTTTTATGGCTTTATGGCTTAGGCTAAGCGGGGTAGCCGTGTTTACAACGTAAATCTCTAGGGGATTAAACAGTTCTCTGAAGAATTTTCTTCTCAAGCTTGTCTTCCGCTCGTCTTTTACGAGCATGTGGGGGTTGCAGAAGTCGACTGCCTCTATGTATCGGGAGGCTTCTTCCGCTGAAAGTTTGTTAAAGACTGACTTATCTTCCGGGTCTCGCTTCAGCAATATGGCTTTTTTCAACGTCGTCATAGGCAAAATTTTACCCTTGCCTACAACCCACCTCACGTTCACTACTGCCCTGCCTTTTGAATCGAATTCAGCTTTCTCCACGAGTTTTTGGTATTCGCCCCAGTTTTCAGCTATATCCGCCTGGATGTAGAAATTTTTCTCTGAAGCAAACGCGACAGCCTGCTCTCCCATTAAACGTACGAAGAACCAGTCGTCTGACACGACGCGTATTCCTTTAAGTCTGAGGAGCCCATATGTATGTGTGGTTTTGCCTGTTCCTGAAGGAGCGATTAGGCAGACTCCTTTTCCCTCTATGTCTATGCATGCGCCGTGGACTGAATTTATTCCATGGTTGTCTTCAAGGATATCGCTTGCAACGCTTAAGGCGAGAGATTTCACCCAACCATAATAGTCTATGTTGATTAGGAAAGCCGTTTTAGAAAGCGGGTCGTAGAGCACGCTTTGCCCCTCATTCTCATCATTGGTTACTATTAGTCTTCCATGGGAACGAACATGTGCAGACATGGGGTAGAAGCTTTCCTCCCAGCGTTCCTTAACGTATTTTATATCCGTCAAGAGTTTGATGCAACACCCATATATGTCAGCTCTTTCCTCGTAGAGAAGATAATCGCCGTATTTTTCCATCAGTCTATTCTTTTCATCGATAGAGACGAGTTTGACCTCATACTTTGACGACAAAAACATCATCCTTTCACTCTTTTTCTGACGAGCTTTCTTAATTCGTCAGCTATGAAGACGGAGCTTGAAACAAGTATTATAGTCAACCAGTCCCATGCGGAGACGGAGGTAGTGCCTAAAGCAACTTTTAGCGGAGGCAATAGCGTAGCTAAAACTTGTAAAGTAACAGATGCTGCGATTGCTCCAAACAAATATTTATTGGTAAAGAAGCCTATTTTGAAAACTGATTTTGTTCTTGATCTGCAGTTTAATGCGTTGAACACTTGGAACATTGCCATTGTTGTGAACCCTAAAGTTTGAGCCCTAATTATGTCTACGCCGTTCCAATTCTTCATAAAGACGTATAGAGTTCCAATCATCATAAAAATTCCCACATATATTGTGTTAAGCATGATATCTCTATTAATTATTTTCTCGTTAGTTTTTCTCGGAGGCTGATCCATTACATCTTCTTCTTTCGGTTCAAGAGCCAAAGTCACGTCAAGCAAGCCGTCGGTTACAAGGTTTACCCATAATATCTGGACAGGTGTGAAGATCAATGGAACATGCGGAAAGAAAATTAACGCGGTTAATATTGTTATAATTTCTCCCATGTTTGTGGCAATTAAGTATTTTACAACCTTTCTAATGTTTTCGAATACTACACGGCCCTCTTCAACTGCGTTGACAATGCTTGCAAAATTGTCGTCTGTAAGAACCATGTCCGCGGTTTCTTTCGTAACATCAGTGCCCGTAATACCCATTGCTACACCTATCTCAGCCGCTTTCAAAGCTGGTGCATCGTTGACGCCGTC